>Ga0307986_10001469_pt1 | contig 17052 bp, 16 predicted proteins | sample EllFjometageno82_FD_203170 | JGI IMG/M metagenome (GOLD analysis project Ga0307986, IMG submission 203170) | Marine microbial communities from Ellis Fjord, Antarctic Ocean - #82 | ecosystem: Environmental > Aquatic > Marine > Unclassified | place: Southern Ocean | collected 2014-10-09
AACTCAACTTCTTTTTGTTAACAAATCATATCAATATTTTAATTAAGCTTTTAATGCTTTTTTAAGAATATGATTATCTAAATTACAATCTTTATAACCTCTCTTTACGACATTCAAATATCGTTCTGTTGGATATGCAAATAAAGTTTTTTTAGTCATGGTATAGGTCATTACTTTCTTATCATAATAAGTAAAATAATATTTTTTATATAGAACTGGGTAATCTTCATAAACATCTAATTTTTTTTCATCACTTTTAGATATTTCAAACAATGCACCTGGTACTAATGAATTTTTTTTAGGCTCTATATCAGCTGCTCTGTATTTGCTTCTAAAAGTTAATTTAAAATCTTTAAGATTAATCTTTTTTAAAAAAATACTATCTTTGCATCTTCTTTTCATTTGAAAATGGTTTAAATTACTACCGTAGGCAAAATACAACATTTAATGATCCATAACTTCTATAAGTTTTTAATATATGTGTTTTTAAAAATCAAAAAAGTGAAAATATTTTTATCCATTATTAAATGCGCAAGTATAATAAGACGAGGGTCATTGTAATCATTTTACTAGATAGTTTGCTATTAATTTGTATGCTACCTCATTATAATATATTTTCATTTCATTAAATAAATCTAAAGGATCATCATATTTATCAAAAATATTTTTATCAATATCAATCACTTTGATTTTATTTTTTTCTAAGATCTCTAAAACTTTATCTTTATGCCGAAACTTATCCTTCAAAGCATATCTATTTCCTTCAGGCATATAGATAAAATAAAATACACCATTATTATCATCTAATAACCACCTCTATTTTTTTTTGATTAACGAATTCTAATATTTCAGTACTACATTTATCAATTTTTTTTTGATCTTCTGATCGTATAACTATAGATACTCCTAGTTTACCTGCTTGAAAAAAAGGGTAACTTCCTATTTCAACATCTTTATTGTTGTCTTGAATGTTTGTTAATGAGTTTGCAATTTCGCTTTCAACTGTTTTTAAGCTTATTGTGTGGCTTAATATTGGGTCTCCCCCTACTATCTTATTTTTTAATCCACCCAACATTGACTTTAAAATTGATGGCACTCCAGGTAAACAAAAAACGTTTTCTATATTAAACCCTGGTGCACCACTTGTTGGATTTAATATTAAATTAGCATTACGTGGCATCCATACCATTTTTTGTCTACCTTCATTAAATTCACCAACTTTGTAGTAAGCTTCTAATATTTTAAAAGCTTCTTTGTGAATTTCATACTCAAGGTTAAATGCTTTTGAAATAGATTGAGCGGTAATATCATCATGTGTTGGTCCAATACCACCAGTAGTAAATACATAATTGTTAACTTTTCTTAAATGATTAACGGTCTCAATAATTGTATTTTCGGTATCTGGGATAACTCTAACCTCATTAACTTTTACACCAATCGAGTTCAGCCATTGAGCAATTGTGCTAGTATTGGTGTCCTGTGTTCTTCCAGAGAGGATTTCATTGCCAATAATAAGTATTGCGGCATTAAATTTTGTAATTTGTGTCATTATTAAATATACAATTTAAATATGGAATTTACCAAAGCTTTAATAAAAGGCAAACTTATCAAACGATATAAGAGATTTTTTACAGATGTTAAAATTGGCAAAGAAATTGTTACCGCACATTGTCCTAACACTGGATCCATGATGGGTTTATTAGATGAGGAAAATGAGGTTTATGTATCTAAAAATGACAATCCTAAAAGAAAGTTAAAATATACTCTTGAGATAATTAAAGTTAAAAAAAATTTAGTAGGTGTTAACACGCATTTCGCAAATAAAATTGCCTACCATGGTTTATCAAATAATCTAGTTAAAGAAGTTGCAAACAATGACAGTATTAAGCCTGAGGTATTTTTTGATAAAGAAACACGATTTGATTTTTTAGTTAAAAAGAATAAACAAAAAATATTCGTTGAGGTTAAAAATGTTACTTTATTTAGAAACGATAAAATTGCAGAATTTCCAGATGCGGTTACTACTAGAGGTTCTAAGCATTTAAAAACACTTATAGAGGCAATTAAAAAAGGTTATAAATCTTATCTACTATTTTTGGTACAAATACAGGGTGTTAACAGTTTTAAAATAGCAAAAGACATTGACAAAGAATATTATGAAAATTATTTACTTGCAAAAAAAGCTGGAGTTATTTTTTTAGCCTACAGATGTAAAATAAGCTCTAAAGAAATTAAAATTGAAAAAAAATTAAAAATTCTTTCATAAATTTAAAGTTTTTTTGTAAATTTTAAATCAATTAAATTAGTTCTTCTTTCTATTATTTGGCTACAGCTAGTATGTAAATCATCCTCATGTTTTATAGTGTAAATATCTAAACAGGTATAATTTTACCCCTAAAATTTCTTATTCAATCCAATGTTTATTGTTCTAGGTGTGCCTGTATATAAATTTGCTACTTCATGATCTTTATCAAAAAAATTTTTAATTGAAAAATTCATTTTATGCCCATCACTAATCTTATAAGTGCTTGCTAAATCAATTAAAAAATATTCATTAAGAATTTGATCTCTAAAACTATTTTGGTTAGTGGTACCATAATCTCTAGTTCTTCCTTTATATGTTAATAATAAAGAGCTATTTAAACTTTTGTTAAACTCATAAACAATTTTTGAACCAAACGCATGTAAAGGTACGCGAACCATTGCAGAATCAATAGATCCATTATTTAGATCAATACAACTTTTATACCCATACGCATCTTTTAATGGTTTATCACAATCCATACCTGAATAAGATTTTGTATATGTATAATTAAAGTCAATATTTAATTTGTTATTATCAGTCCAGTTTGTGGCTAACTCAATACCTTTACTCGTGTTTTTACCGCCAGCAAAATTTTGTTGTATAAAGTCAACATTTGAACCCATCAATGGATCTTCAATTTCAATATCAAAGTAAGTAATATTAAATCCTAAATCTAAAGAGTTAAAATAAGTTTCATAACCGATATCAAAACTAGATGTTCTTTCAGCATTCATATTGTTTGAAGATGTTCTTGAGTATGCGTAACCAGCACTTTCATATAACGATGGAAATAAAAAGCCAATTCCATATGAAGATCTAATCTTGCTATTATTACCTAAATCATATGCCGCTGTAGCTCTATATGATTGCTCATCACCTGCACTTGTATGTTTATCATTTCTACCTCCAATAGTTGCATAAATTTTTTCATAAGGTCTAAATTGATAATCAATATACTGAGAATAGATTTCCGCACCAGATGTTAGCTTAAATTTATCACCAGCACGTTCATGATCAAACTCAGCCCTAAGAAATTCTACATCATTTCCATAAATTATTTTACTATCTAGGTTAAAATTATATTCACCCAAATAAGTGTATATATCTTTAAACCCTGCAAAATCATTTTCTTTACCACTAGCCTTTGTTGCTTTTCTTGTTGAGCCAGATTTGCTAAACCCAAAAGTATTTTTGAACTTATTATTAGTATACTTAAATTTAAAACTATAGTGAGCCTCAATATCATCTGTTTGAGGTTTTAAATCATTCTGTCCATTTGAAGGTGAATCATATTTTAGAAAGCTATCAGTTATTCTTAAAGAATTTTCGATTGTATTATTATCTGAAATTTTATAGTCATAATTTGCTGTAAGGTTATTATTTTTATAAGAGTCATTTTCAGTATTATCGTTATTCATTGCTGAAATACCATCAGTTGAATAATAATTAAAACCTACATAATAATTTTGCTTTTCATCTGCTCCATCAAATGAATAAAAAATATCTTGCGTATTATTTTCACCTGCTCTTACAATAGCTTCTTGGTGCTTACCTATTTTACCTTTTTTAGTAAAAATATTAATTGTTCCACCAACAGCACCATTCCCATAAAGTGAGCTTTGACTTCCCTTTAAAATTTCAATTCTATCTATAGAATCTTTAAATAAACCTTGTGAATAAAATCCATTATCACTTGCTGAAGGATCGTTCATTTTTACTCCATCTATATAAACAGTGGAATAACGTTTAGGTAAACCTCGTAATTGAATACCAGTATTAGTTCCATTTCCACCTAGTTGAAAAATATTTAATCCTTGGACTTCACTGCTCAAAAGATCAGTTAAAAATGAATCTGAAGAATTTTGAATAGTTTCAGAGTTAATAACAGTTACTTGGCTGCCAACTGTGCTGTAAGACTGAGGATTTTTTCCAGCAGAAATAACAATTATAGGAATTTCACTTGATAAAACTGAAAATGAAACCAAAAAAAAATAAACAAATACTAATACTTTTAACATCGTTCGACACATCTATTCTTAAGCTCCATAAAAATATGAAACTAATTAATTTAATGCCGATGCTAATTTAAATTGTAGAACTAGACTTTTCCTGGCCATCATTCAACAGCGGGCTATATTGGGTGGCACTCGGACTTTTACCGTTGCAGGAACAGTTAATGATATTCACATTAATTCCCCACCAAGATTCAATACATTTAAAGAAATACTTTTATAAACTTAAATGTCAATTAAAATTTCAATAAAAATAAACTTATATTGCCTTAGTGGTTATACTTTGCCACAGCACTTGTAATTTTTCTTTAATTTAATATAGTTTTTTTGTGAATTATTTTAAGATTAGTTTTGGTATTTTTTTAGCATTAGCAACTAGTCGTTTTGTTCCACATCCACCAAATTTTACTAGCTTGTTAGCTTTAAGTTTTTATGTGCCAGCTGTTTTAGGGATTAGATTTCTTCCTGCGTTAATCATAAGTTTTTTTATAACAGACTTAATTATTGGTTTTCATGATGTTACACTTTTTACTTGGGGTAGTGTTATTTTAATAGGTTTTACGTCTAAATTTTTTAAAACAAATATAACTAGAAGATTTTCTGGAGCTTTGATTGGTGCTTGTATATTCTATGTAATAACAAATTTTGGTGTGTGGTCTCTTGGTGGATACGGTTATAGCATGGAAGATCTGATAAGTTGTTATATATTAGCGTTACCATTCTTTAGCTACACCCTGGTATCAACAATTTTATTTTCAGCGATCATTGAGGTTATTCTTGGAAGAAAAATATTACTTAATAAAATTATAAATTAATATTCTAACTTTTTAATAATCAAATTCAAAAATTTATATAAAAGTATTTAATTAAACATTTTAATGAAAAGAAACAAAAGATTAGTAGTTACAGATTTAATAAAAAACAATGACATATTAATAAAAGATTGTGATTTTATAGCTTTAAACTTTGGACGTGCAAAGCAAGAAAATGTAGTAAACATTGATATTAAAGATTTTTATAAAAAATTTTTAAATTCAGGGAAAAAAAAATATCACACAACACTAAAGAGATATCTTACAAAAAAAAATTTATTCCAAATACATCCTGTTGAGTTGGAGATTTCAAATTGTAGAAATGAAAAATATGATTATATTCATAAAATAATCAATATTTTGATCTTAAAAGAGGTAATAAAAAATTATCAACATGTAGAAATAATTTTTGATGATCCACTTTATTATAACTCATATAAATCTTTATCAAAAAATATAAAAATTAATTTTAAGGGAATTAAAAAAAGTTACCCATATGTTTTAAATTTTTTGATAAGTCGTTTTTATTTTTTTATAAAAACATTTTTATTCATTTTATGCACAAAAATTTTTAAAGAAAATAAAACAAAAGATTCATGTAAAGAAGTTAATTTAACTTTTTATCCTATGTTTTTTAAAAATAAGCAAGATTACATGTACAGAAATAATGAAAAAAACTTAAATTTTTTAATATCTGATGAGACTCATTTATATTTAGGTTTTAAAAATCTTTATAAAAGATTTTTTGAAGTTAAAAACCAAAAAGATATAATTGTAGTGGAAAAGTATATTGAAATAAAAGATGTTATTAGAAACTTTTTTTTTACATTCAAAATAGTAAAAAATTTGTATTCAAATAATTCTTTTAAAATTAATAATATTATTTTTGACGAGATAATTTTAAAATATTTTTACAAATCTTTATTAAATAGCTCGAAGTTAAACATTTACACAAAAGCTCTACTAAAAATTGTCAGCAAACTTAAAATTAACAAGGTCAACTATATAATGTTTGAATATGGTTTTGGTTATTTTTTAAGAAAGACATTATCAAAAAAAGTCTTCTTTAATGGTTATCAGCATGGATATTACTCTGATAAAGTAATGTGGCTTAATCAGGTTAATCTTTATAAAGATAAAAAGACCTTCTTACCTAACAAGGTAACTTGTAAAAATGAAGTTAGTTATAAATCTTATAAAAAAATTTTTCCTGGTAATAATATTAAAATTGATAAAAAAAACATAGTAATTAACAAATTTTTTACAGAAATTAATAACTCAATAAAAGGTAAAAATAAGAATAATAAATTTTTGATAATATGTGGTGCTTATGATTTTAATGAAATTTTAAACTCATTAAAAATTATTAGTTTAAAACTTACTAATAGCAAAATTAAATTCTATTTAAAAATTCATCCTAAGATGATTTTAAATGTTAATCTATCTCAATATAATAATATTAAAATTATAAGAAAGTTAGGTCAAAATAAATTTGAAAAAGTAATTATAACATCCGCATCAACAATGACGACAGAAGCCGAAACATATCTAAAAAATTACTTCATTATTAGTTTGCCTTATAAGCACGATATTTTACCAACAAATTTTCCTAAAAAAAAAATATATAATTTTTATTAATTATTTATTTTTCAATCATGCAAATCAGTACCTGCAGCAAACTGTCTATAGGTACTATCAAATTCTTTTCCAAGTTTTGTCATCATTTTCGTACCTTCTGCACCATCACTTTCTGCAATCTTAATTTCCGGCCATCTATCTTTTGGAAATTTTGTATATAGGCTAAAAGTTTTAGCCAATCCTTGAATTTCATTTTTTGATATTGTTGGCATTCTTAACATACTTTCACTTGTGTTAGACAGAGAACATATTTCTTCCTCATCTATGTAGCCTTTTCTAATAGCGAGGTCCCTTAAAGGTGTTCCATGATAAGGGGCAAATATAAAAGCTCCTGTTGCATCGATACTATCCGGAAGTTCTCTAACAAAATTTATTGTATCAAATATCAAATCCCTAGTTTCATCTGGCATTCCAATAATACTATTTGCACAAGATGCATAATCATGTTCTGCGGCAATCTGAAATGCTCTTATTTGAACTTCATTCTTTACATTTCTCTTAAGATAATTTCTTCTATATTCATAATTTCCATGTTCAATACCAATATTCATTCTTAACATGTTCATCTCTGCTAAACCCGCAGCTCTATACTCGTTAATAGTTTCTGCTCTTGTATTCATCCAAAAAGGGATTTTATAATCCGAATAAAGTTCTTTTAATTCATCAAACTCTCTATTTGACATGGCCAAAAAGGTATCAACTACAAAATATATTAGGTTAGGATCATATTTTTTTACCAAAAAATCTAATTCTTTTTTCATTCTCCCTATACTTTTTTTTCTATGAAACTTTCCACCTGTTTCAGCTTTATATTCAACGTTATTAGAAGGCGAATTACAAAATGTACATGTGTAAGGACATCCTCTTTGTGTTTCAAAACCTACAGCTCTCCATATTTTTCCTTGCATGGGCCTATAGAGACTTCCTGGCTCAAATAAATCCCAATCTGGTATTGGTACCGAGTCAATGTCTATAGGTGGTCTCATATTATTCTTAAAAATATTTCCCCCACCCTTTACAGTACAATTCTTAATCTGATCGATTCTGCCACCAGAACTAAGTGCATTTGCCATTTCAACAACAGCACCTTCACCCTCACCTCTACAAACATAATCAACAAGATCATTCTTAATAATTTTGTTTGCTGCATAAGTTGCAAATACTCCTCCAAAAAAAGTTTTGTATGTTCGATTCTTTTCAGGGATTGCTTTAAGTAAATCTATTGCTAGATAATAAGTGCTCTCAAGAACTGAAACTAAAATTAAATCTGGTTTAAAAGTTGTTACTTTTTTTTTAAAAGCTTCAACAATACCATTCTTTGGTTTTACACCTTTTTCATGCCATTCAGTATTGTCATATTTATGAACGTTTCTATTTTCAACCTTTTCTTCATTTGTATTTTTACCAAGAGTTAACGAATCAATATCTTCGTAATAGGTGCAGTCAAAAAGATCTAATGGATAACCTTCCTGCTTCAGTAAAGCTGTAAAAATTCCTACAGATTGAGGCATAAGTGCACTCATATGTAGATTGGGATAAAAAATTAATATTTTGAAATCTTTGTGATCTCTAGATTTAAAAGGTGATCTAAGCATACTATCTAATCATTAGTCTAAATAAGCTATAATTTCAAATTAAAAAGAAGTTATCTAATGAATAGCTAACTTAAAGAATAAGATAAAAAATTAAATATTAGTAGTAATAATCAAGAATTATTAATTTTTTTTATAACTTCTGTTAAGTGTTTTTTAGTATCAACAGAAATTGATTTATCAGACATTTTTATCATTTTTATTTCATAGCCAAGTTCTAGAAATCTCAACAATTCACAGTCTTCTATGCTTTCTAAAGGAGTTTTTTTCTTTACCGATGTAAAAGCAATTAACGATTTGTATGGTAGTGAATAGATACATACTTGTCTCCATGATTTTATAAATTTTTTTTCTTTGGTTGTGGGTATGGGTGCTCTTGATTGATATAAAAGTCTCCCATCGTTTCTAAAAACAACTTTAGGAATATGTCCTGAATGAAAAAGTTTTTTGTCTTTAATTTCAGTGTAACCATTAATTATAGTTTTTGGATTTTTTTTTGCTTCATTGAATAACTTTTTAATATCTGTAGGATTACAAATTGGCTCATCACCTTGTATGTTTAAATAGAAATCAGCTTTATATTTTTTAGCAACTTCTGCTATTCTATCAGTACCCGTTAGGCATTTTTTTGAAGTCATAACTACATTAATTTTTTCTTTTTCACATACTTTTTTTATTCTTTCATCATCAGTTGCGATTAAAATTTTAGAACTTGGGATAACTTTTTTACATTGATTAAAAGTTCTAATAATCATTGGAATTCCACAAATGTCTACTAGTGGTTTCCCAGGAAATCTTTTAGAATTATATCTTGCCGGAATAACTAGAAAGTATTTCATTTTATTTTATTATAATGCGTAAACAGAGGTAGATTTAACCTTATATTTAGTTGGTGTAATGCTAGTTAGCTCTGATTTTTTTTTTAAAGATTGGTATAATGAAAATAATTCATCCATTTCCCTTCTCTTTGGATCTTCAGCTTCATAGCCATCAAACCCTGCAATATAGATTCTTTTTGCCTTCCCACTATTTGCTATACCTAGTGCATACGAAATTGCTAAAGTGTTAGGAATAATTGCTGAAGATTTCATAAACCTAAAAGTATTATTTTTTACCTCTACCCCAAAATCTAATTTATTTACTTTTTTGAATTTATCTTTAATGAGATTAGACAATCTTTGATAAGGCAAAATAAGTTTTTGTGGTAAATGTTTAAATGATTTATGGTCAGTCAATAGTCTTAAAGTATTACAAACTGCTCTTGTATTAATCAATTTTGAATTAATTGAATTTTGAGTATTTAAAGCAATAACAAATGGTTTATATTTTTTAATAAAACTTTCTAATGCTATTTTGTGTTCTTTAACACCTGGGCCAGAACCAAGTATCAACACATCTTTATTTTTTATATTTTTAAGCGGCTCATATTTACCATTACCCTTTCCTATAAAGTACTGTTTATAAGTGTTAATAAGGTCGTTACTAAATTTTTTTCCTCCTTCTGTCTTTAAGTTATCTATCACAGCAAGAATTTCATCAGAGCTGAAATTTTTTGCTGAAAGCATTCCCTGGATAAAACTTGGGTGAATCCCATATAGACCTGAAAGATAATAATACACATTTGATCCCCATCCGTATTTATTTTTCATTGGAATAAAGTCATCCTCTATCAATTTAATCAAACTATTATAATTAACTTTTCTTTTAAATCTTTTTTCTAGCTCTAAAACTAAATTTTCAGTTTTTACATTTCCTGGGCCTCTACCCATCCCTAGCACAGTCGAGTCAATCCAACTGACTCCATTGTTCAATGCCATCATTGCATTTTCCATTGCCATATCCATATTGTCATGAGCATGAATTCCCAAATCAGTTTTCCAATTTTCTTTAAAATTTTTGACTATTTCTAAAGTTTGGTATCTATTTAAGCTGCCAGTGCTGTCTGCAAAATACACTGCATCCATATTATATTTTTTTGCAAGATCACAAAATTGTTTAATTTCATTTTCAGTTCTATCTGAAATTTGCATTAAATTAATGGCCACTTTATAGCCTAAAGATTTGATCTTAGATGCTACTGGCATAACCTTACTTAACTCTGAATAGTGACTGGCTATTCTTACTAATTTAACTTTACTAAATTTTGCTTTTTTAAATAGACTACTAACCAATGATGTATTTTTTTTTAAAGTATTTGCTTTAATTAATTCTGCACCATTAATCATAACGCCAACTTTTAAAGTTTTAGGAATCTTTAAATCATTTAAAAATTGATCTGTTGTATATGCACATGGTCCTCTAAATTCTTTTCTTTCTAGCGATCTAAAGCCAATTTCAACATAATCAACTTTTATATCTGACATTACTTTTAGGTATTTGTTTATTAAATGAATGCTAAAATTCCAGTTATTGTAATATCCCCCATCTCTTAGGGTACAATCTAAAACTTTTAATTTATTTTTTTTCATTATCTGTTTATAAAGATAGTATATTTATTCTTATGTTTTACTCATATTGAGTACCATAATTTACTTAAAAATAAAAAATTATTTATGACCAATTATTTAGAAAAATTTGAAAAAATGAGAGTGGCTGGAAATCTAGCAGCAAGAACTCTTGATATGCTTACAAATAATATTAAACCGGGAGTAACCACAGAATTTATAGACAAACTAGGTTATGAATTTATAAGAGACAATAACGGCCACTCAGCACCACTTTACTACAGGGGTTTTAAGAAATCATTATGCACATCTTTAAACCACGTTGTTTGTCACGGAATTCCTTCAGATAGAGTCTTAATTGAGGGTGATGCATTAAATGTTGACGTAACTGCTATAGTCGATGAACATTACGGAGACACTAGTAGAATGTTTTGTGTTGGCAAAACTCTTGTTAAAGTTAATAATTTAATTGATGCTACTTACGAGTCTATGATGAGGGCTATAAATTTATTAAAGCCAGGATTAAAGCTTGGCGACATTGGTTATGAAATACAGTCGTTTATTGAAAAAAAAGGTTATTCAGTTGTCAGAGATTTTTGTGGTCACGGAATTAGCACTACATTTCATGAACCACCTAATATTTTACATTATGGAAGAAAAAACACCGGTATGGAGCTTAGACCTGGTATGACTTTTACAATTGAACCCATGATAAATACCGGTGAATGGGATGTAAGAATGCTAAAAGATGGTTGGACAGCAGTTACAAAAGATAAATCTTTATCAGCACAATTTGAGCATACATTAGGTATTACTGAAAATGGTTATGAAATTTTTACAGAATCTGCTAAAGGTTATTATAAGCCTCCTTACTTATAATTAATGATTAAAAGATATTCTAGAAAACAGCTTACTGACATATGGTCAGAAGAAAATAAATACCAAATTTGGCTCGATGTAGAAATTGCAGCGGCCGAAGCCATGGAAAAATTAGGTCAAATTCCCAAAGGCGTTGCATCAATTGTTAGAAGAAAAGCTAAAATAAATGTTAAAAGAATTCATCAAATCGAAAGTAGAGTTAAGCATGATTTAATAGCATTTTTAACCTCTGTTACTGAAAAAGCAGGGATTAAAGCAAGATACCTTCATCAGGGCATGACATCATCTGACGTTCTAGATACTAGTTTAAATATTCAATTAGTTCAATCAGGCAAAATTCTACTTGGTGATATCGATCAAATTCTAAAGGTTTTAAAGAAACAAGCCAAAAAATACAAATACACCCCTTGCATGGGTAGAAGTCATGGAATTCATGCTGAACCAATAACTTTTGGTTTAAAATTAGCTTCATTTTATGAGGAGTTTAAGAGAAATAGAGAAAGATTAGTTGATGCAATTGAAGAGATTTCAACATGTGCAATCTCTGGTGCGGTAGGCACATTTGCAAATATTAATCCTAACGTTGAAAAGCATGTAGCGAAAAAACTTGGTTTAAAAATTGAACCCATCTCTACTCAGGTAATACCAAGAGACAGGCATGCTTTTTATTTTTCTATTCTTGGAATTATTGCTGGATCAGTTGAAAGAGTTGCAATTGAAATTAGACATTTACAAAGAACAGAAGTTTATGAGGTGCAAGAATTTTTTTCAAAAGATCAAAAAGGTTCATCTGCAATGCCTCATAAAAAGAATCCAATACTAAGTGAAAATTTAACAGGTCTTGCAAGAATGGTTCGTAGTGCTGTTATTCCTGCTCTAGAAAATATTGCACTATGGCATGAAAGAGATATTTCTCACTCAAGTGTTGAAAGAAATATTGGTCCTGACGCTAACATAACTTTAGATTTTGCTTTAGCCAGACTTAGTAATATTTTAGATAAAATGATTGTCTATCCAAAAAAGATGGTTGAAAATTTAAATATAACTAAAGGTTTAATTTTTTCACAAGAAGTAATGTTAGAGTTAACAAAATCAGGATTAAGTAGAGAGCAATCTTACAAAATGGTTCAAAATTATGCAAAAAAATGTTTTGCAGAAAACCTAAATTTATTTGATGTTATATCAAATGATGAATTCATAATGGCTAAAATTTCTTCAAAGAGATTGAAAGCTATATTTAATTATTCATCACACTTTAAAAATGTAGATTTAATCTTTAGAAGAGTTTTTAAATAATGAAAAAAGGTAAAAAGTTATACGAAGGTAAGGCTAAAATAATTTATGCTACATCTGATAAAAATTTAGTTATCCAGTATTTTAAGGATGATGCAACAGCTTTTAATAATTTAAAAAAATCAACTATTGAAGGTAAAGGTGTTTTAAACAATAGAATATCTGAACATATTTTATCAAACCTAACTCAAATTGGGATTAAGAATCATTTAGTCAAAAGATTAAACATGAGAGAGCAAATTATTAAATTGGTGGAGATTATTCCTATTGAATTTATTGTTCGTAATGTTGCAACAGGTTCTATTACTAAAAGACTTGGTATTGAAGATGGAACAGTTTTAAAACAACCCCTATTAGAGTATTGCCTAAAAGATGATAGTTTGGGTGATCCACTTATTGCAGAAGAGCATATTTTAGCTTTTGATTGGGCTACAAAATCTGAATTAGAAAAAGTTAAGAAAATGATCCTTCGGATTAATGATTTTATGATTGGAATGTTTAGAGGGGTTGGAATTAAACTAATTGATTTCAAACTTGAGTTTGGAAGACTTAAAGAAAATGGAAAAAATGAAGTTATTTTAGCTGATGAGATTAGCCCTGATACTTGTAGATTGTGGGACAGTATTACCGATAAAAAACTGGATAAAGATAGATTTCGTAAGGACTTAGGTGATTTAATTCCAGCTTATACGGAGGTTGCTAAAAGACTTGGCATTTTACATGAGCAATCAAACTTAAGTGCTGTAAATGTTACAAAATTAAGATCAATTAAAAAAAGAAAATAATATGAAAGTATCTGTAGTTATAACTCTTAAGAAAGATGTTTTAGATCCTCAAGGTAAAGTTATTCATCAAACTTTAGGTGGTATGGGATTTGAGGGTATCAATGAAGTAAGGCAAGGAAAATATTTTGAAATTGATACAAACGAAAATGATAAGAAAAAAGCTGAAGAAAAAGTTGAAGAAATGTGTAAAAAACTTTTAGCAAATTTAGTAATAGAAGACTTTAAAATTATTGGATCACAATAATAGATAATGCATTCATCCGTAATAACCTTTCCTGGATCTAATTGTGACAGAGACATTGATGTTGCCTTAAAAAAATTTGGCTTTAAAAATAAAATGGTTTGGCATGATGATGTTGAGCTTCCAAAAAGTGATCTAGTAGTTTTACCAGGTGGTTTTTCATATGGAGATTATCTTAGATGTGGAAGTATTGCATCAAAATCAAAAATTATGAAATCTGTTCAAAACTTTGCTCAAGGGGGTGGTAAAGTTATGGGGATATGTAATGGTTTTCAAATTCTAGTTGAATCTGGTTTACTACCAGGTGTGCTGCTTAGAAATAAATACTTAGAATTTATTTGCAAAAATATTTTTGTAAAAGCAAATAATAAAGACAACTCTTATTTTAAAGATGATAAAAAAGACGTCTATCAGTTTCATATAGCTCATAACGAAGGAAATTACTTTTGCTCTAATGAACAAATTAAAGAAATTAATGACAATAACCAAATAGCTTTATTTTATTCAGATGAAAACGGAAATATCAATGAACAATCTAATCCAAATGGTTCACTACAAAATATAGCTGGTATATTTAATAAACAAAAAAATGTTTTAGGAATGATGCCTCACCCTGAAAGAATGATAGACCCTACTCTATCAGGTGAAGATGGTTCAATATTTTTTGAAAACTTAATTAATAATTTAAAATAATGATAGTTAACGAACAACTTGCAATCGATCACGGTTTAAAAAAAGATGAATATAAAAAAATCTGTGATTTATTAAAAAGAGTTCCCAATATTACTGAATTAGGTATCTTCTCAGCAATGTGGAATGAGCATTGTTCTTATAAATCTTCAAGATTTCATCTTAAAAACTTACCCACTAAAGGAAAAAATGTAATTCAAGGTCCAGGAGAGAATGCTGGTGTTATTGATATTGGCGATGATGATGCAATAGTATTTAAAATTGAAAGTCATAATCACCCTTCATTTATTGAGCCCTATCAAGGTGCTGCAACTGGTGTTGGTGGGATTATGAGAGATGTCTTTACAATGGGTGCGAGACCAATAGCTAACTTGAACTCAATTCACTTTGGCTCACCCCATCATAAAAAGACTAAAAATTTATTACGGGGCGTTGTTCACGGTATAGGTGGATATGGTAATTGCATGGGTGTTCCAACAATTGCTGGTCAAACTAGTTTTGACGAGTCTTATAATGGCAACATTTTAGTAAATGCGATGACCTTAGGTCATGTTAAAAAAGATAAAATTTTTTATTCAAAAGCTACAGGTTTAGGAAAACCTGTGATCTATGTTGGTTCAAAAACAGGTCGTGATGGAATTCATGGCGCAAGCATGGCATCAGCTTCATTTGATGATAAAATTGAAGAAAAAAAACCTACCGTTCAAGTTGGAGATCCTTTTACAGAAAAACTATTATTAGAAGCCTGTTTAGAATTAATGGCAGGAGATTCAATTATTGCTATTCAGGATATGGGGGCTGCAGGACTAACTTCTTCAAGTATTGAAATGGCTTCAAAAGGAAATTTAGGAATTGAGATCAATTTAAACAAAGTTCCTTGTAGAGAAGCAAACATGACACCTTATGAAATCATGTTATCAGAAAGCCAAGAGCGAATGCTTATTGTTTTAGAAAACGGTAAAGAAGAAATGGCTAAAAAAATATTTGATAAATGGAATTTAGACTTTGCGGTAATTGGTCAAACAACAAAAAGTAAAAAAATTGAACTTTATTTTGATGAGAAAAAAGTAGCAGATATTCCTGTTAATACATTAGTTGAAAACTCACCTATGTATGACCGAAAATGGAAAAAGGCTAAACTACCCAAAAGAATTAAAATTCGAAAAGAACTATTTAAAGCCTTAAAGGTAAAAAATATTTTAAACAAAATATTATCCAATCCAAATGTGTGTAGTAAAGAGTGGATTTGGCAACAGTATGATCACACTGTTATGGGTGATACTATTCAAAAACCTGGTGGAGACGCTGGTGTTGTTAGGGTTCATGGTACCAGTAAAGCTGTTGCAGCATCCGTTGATTCTTCTGCTGTATATTGTTGGGCTCATCCTTTAAGTGGTGGAAAACAGATTGTTTGTGAAAGTTGGAGAAATTTAATTTCAGTTGGTGCAAAACCAATTGCAATTACTAACTGTTTAAATTTTGGTAGTCCTGAAAATGAAGAAAATATGGGTGAGTTTGTTGAATGTGTTCAAGGCCTAGGTGAAGCAAGTGCCTACTTGGAGTTCCCAGTAGTCTCAGGCAATGTTTCTTTCTACAATCAAACTAAAGATATTGGTATTAAACCCACACCTGCAATTGGTGGTGTTGGTTTAATTAAAGATTATCAAAATATGGTTACGATGGATTTAAAAGAAGCTGATAATATACTTTTAGTTATAGGTAAAACTGAAGGTCACTTGGATCAAAGCTTATTTGCAAGGGATATTTTAAATGAAAAAAATGGACCTCCTCCTGAAATTAATCTTTTTAATGAAAAGAATAATGGCGAAACAATATTGATGCTTATTGATAAAAAATTTATAAAATCCGCACATGATGTTTCTTTAGGAGGAATAATTACCGCTCTTTCTAAAATGTGTATTAAAGGTAAAAAAGGTGCAACTCTTAAAAAACCTAATTACTTAATTAATCAGTTCGAATACTTATTTGGTGAAGACCAAGGAAGATACATTATTGAAATTAGTAAAATTGATCTTGAAAGTGCTACTAAAATGCTTCAAGAAAACTCTGTACATTTTGATGAACTTGGATCAGTAAATGATGATAGCTTAATAATTGATAACAAGACAAAAGTATCAATTGACGATTTGATTAAATCACATACAAATTGGCTAACTAACTACATGGAAAATTAAAATGGCAATGGATATAAAAGAGGTTGAAACACTTATTAAAGAAGCTTTACCAGATGCTATAATAGAAATTCAAGACTTAGCAGGAAATAGTAATCACTACTCAGCAACAATAACCTCTAAAGAGTTCTCTGGAAAAAGTAAAATTGAGCAACACAAGATGGTATAT
>Ga0307986_10001471_pt1 | contig 17040 bp, 14 predicted proteins | sample EllFjometageno82_FD_203170 | JGI IMG/M metagenome (GOLD analysis project Ga0307986, IMG submission 203170) | Marine microbial communities from Ellis Fjord, Antarctic Ocean - #82 | ecosystem: Environmental > Aquatic > Marine > Unclassified | place: Southern Ocean | collected 2014-10-09
CTTTTGTTCAATTCAAATAATAGAAATAAAATTAAAAAAGTTAAAAAAAACAAAAAAATTTTTAAAAAAGTACTTATAAACGAATTAATTAATTCGTTGTCTTACAGTTTAACTGGTGGACAAAAAGAAATGGTAGAAGAAATTGAAAAAGATTTACAATCATCGCAAAGAATGTTTAGAATACTGCAAGGAGATGTAGGATCTGGTAAAACTATTGTTGCTATAATCGCTGCACTAAATGTGATTGAATCTGGATATCAATGTGGATTAATGGCTCCAACAGCAATTTTAGCAGAACAACATTTTATACTGCTTAAAAAATTGATCAGAAAAACAAACTTAGACATAAACTTTTCACTTTTGACAGGAAAAACAGACTTGAAAGAAAGAAAGAAGATTCTGGAAAATTTAAAAAATAATAAAATTAAATTTATAATTGGCACACATGCTCTGTTTCAAAAAACAATCAACTTTAATAAGTTGGGTTTAGTAATAATTGATGAACAACATAAATTTGGAGTACAACAAAGAATAAATTTTGCCAAAAAAGGAGGTTCAAATTGTGATGTTCTGCTGATGTCAGCAACACCTATCCCAAGAACTATGATGATGTCAATTTATGGAGATATGGATACATCAAGATTAATGGAAAAACCAATTCAAAGAAAAGAAATTATTACTTTGAGTAAGCCGGAAAATAAAATCAATGACCTGTGGCCATTTATAAAAAAAAAAATTGAAAATAAAGAACAAATTTTTTGGGTATGTCCACTTATTGAAGATTCTAATAAATTAGACTTCTCTTCAACAGCAAAATTATTTGAACTACTAAGTAAAAAATTTAATAATAAAGTTGGTATTATTCATGGTTCATTGGAACAAAATGAAAAAGAAGAGGTTTTAAAGGAATTTTTAAATAACAAAATTTCAATACTTGTTTCAACTACCGTTATAGAAGTTGGTATAGATTTTCCAAATGCAACTGTAATAGTTATAGAAAATGCTAATAAATTTGGCTTAGCTCAGCTGCATCAGCTAAGAGGCAGAGTAGGAAGAGGTGAGAAACCAGCTACTTGTATTTTAATGTTTAAAAATCAATTAAGTCAAAATGCAAGACAAAGAATTAAAATTTTAAAATCTTCAAATGATGGCTTTTATATAGCTGAAGAAGATATGCGTTTAAGAGGATATGGAGATATTATTGGCTTTAAACAGAGCGGTATTAAACTTTTTAAAATTGCAGATCCAGTTCATCACGAAAATTTATTTAAGCTTGCTGAAAAAAATTTAAAAGAATTACCCGTTGAGGAACAAAACAGTCCTAAATATAATTTTTTACTTAAGTTGTTTGACAAGGTTGATCTTACTGATCGAAAAGGAACATCTTCGTAGAGGTTATTGAGACGTACCTGCAGACACAATAAATCTTGAAGCTTCCTCAAATGACATATCCAGATATATTAAATCTTTTTTAGGAACCATTAATAAAAAACCGCTTGTAGGGTTCGGTGTCGTTGGAACAAAAACATTTACTAGTTCCTCATTTATTTTTTTAGAGATTTCACCTTTATTATCTTTCGTAGAAAAACCGACTACCCATATTCCTTTTCGTGGATACTCAAGAATGACAACGCTTTTCTTGGATTCACTAGATTGGGTAAATGACTCGGTTAACTGCCCAACCGCAGAATATATAGTTCTTAGAATAGGAATCTTTTTTAAAATATTATTAAATATTTCTAAAAATTTTTTTCCTAAAAAAGATAGAGACAAACCACCAATTATAGTTATGAGAACGATTGTAATTAAAATTTCTATTCCAGGAACATCGAATGGAAGATAATTATTAGGATTAATTTTTTTTGGTAAAAAATTAGAAGAAATTCTTATTATAAATAATGTTAGATAAATAGTTATGCCGATCGGTATTAGAACGATAGCTCCAGTAATGAAGTAGTTACGTAGTCTTACGAGAATTGATTTTTTAACTTTTTCAGCCATTAGTTATAACTAGAATAGATAATAAAAATTACTAATAATATAAAAATTGCAATTAATATTTTATTATTTAAAATCATAATAATAAATATTATATGATTTATAACATAAATAGAAGAAAATTTATTGAACTAATTGGATGTGGCTGTTGCGGCTTAGTCTTGCCAGCTTGTACTACAGTACCAATTACTAATAGGAGACAACTTTCTATTTATCCTGAAAGCTCTATCAATAACTCTGCTGCAAAAGCCTATGAAAATTTCAAATCAAAAAATAAATTAATTACTTCGGGTAAACAATTGAACGCAATTAAAGAAATTGGTAATAGAATAGAATTTTCTGTTTCAAAATTTTTTATGAAAGAAAATGGTGAAGACCCAACAAGTTCTTTTCAATGGGATTATATCTTAGTAGACAACAAAAAAATAAAAAATGCGTGGTGCATGCCTGGCGGAAAAATTGCTGTTTACACGGGTATACTAGAAGTAACTCAAAATGATAATGCTCTTGCAGCTGTCATGGGACACGAAATAGCACATGCTGTAGCTAAACACTCTGTAGAAAGAGCAAGCCAAGCTCTAACTGTTAATTTAGGGACTCAGGTTGCTGACATTTTTTTAGGTGGTGCAATCAACAGAACAAGGAATAGTGTTGGTAGAGCTAGCGGCATGGACATCTTTCAATTAGGTATTTTCAATCCATTTGGAAGAAAGCAAGAAACAGAAGCTGATTATTTAGGATTAATTTTTTCTTCGTTAGCTGGATATGATATAAGAGAAGCCTCTAAACTTTGGGAAAGAATGACTATAAGCAACAAAGGTAAAGAGCCACCTCAGTTTATGAGCACACACCCGTCTAGTAAAAACAGGATTAATAATTTAAATAAATGGGTTACAGAAGTGATTGTTAAATATCCACCAATAAAAAGAATTTAAAAAAACAGTAAGCCTTAATAGTCCAAACTTTAAACATTCTTTTTTTGGTGAGCCCTGATGGACTCGAACCATCGACCCATTCCTTAAAAGGGAATTGCTCTACCAACTGAGCTAAGGGCCCACATAGAAATTATTAAAGTAAAGATGAATGTTTTTTTCTATATAATTTTAAAAAAAAACTTTTGGTGAAGTCTTCTTTAAAATTTTTAAATTTCTTTACACTTAAAAATTCAAACAATAAAAAAATATCTAAACTTAAATAGTTTTTATTACCAAAGACACAACGTTTAGTTCAAAAGTTTTTAAAAAGCAAATTAAAATTTATCTATGTATTTGTTGTAGAAGTTATTAAATGTCCCCTTTTCAATCTCTTTTCTAATTTCTCTCATAAATTGTTGGTAAAAATTAATATTATGAAGAGAAATCAGCATTGAAGCTAAAATTTCATTTGTTTTCACAAGATGGTTTAAGTAACTCTTAGAATACATATTTAAACTTCTGATTGATGTGTTTTCATCTAGAGGTGCTTTATCGTTTTGATATTTTGCGTTTTTTAAATTTACTTTTCCATGCCAAGTAAAAGCTAAGCCTGTTCTACCAGATCGAGTGGGCATAACACAATCAAACATATCAATGCCACTTTTTACAGCGCCAAGTATATCTGACGGTGTACCAACGCCCATTAAGTACCTAGGTTTATTTTTGGGCATATAGTTAACTGTACGGTTTAAAATATTAAACATTTGTTCTTGGGTCTCACCTACCGCTAAACCACCCATAGCGTAGCCATCAAAATCAATAGATGTTAGTTTTTCTAGGCTATCTAATCTAAGCATCTCATCCAGACCACCTTGGACAATACCAAATAAAGCTTTTTTTTTATTATTTCCAAATTCTATTTTACACCGCTTGGCCCAATTAGTTGAAATATTTATGGAGCTAATTAGTTTTTCTTTTTCAGTAGTTAGTTTTGGGCATTCATCAAGAACCATTAATATATCTGAATTAATAGATTTTTGTATTTGTATGCTTTTTTCAGGGCTTAAGACAAATTTTTTACCGTCTAAATGTGAGGCAAAAGTAGCTCCTGTATTAATGTCAATTTTATTTAACTTTGCCAACGACATAATTTGAAATCCTCCAGAGTCCGTTAAGATTGGTTTTTGCCAATTCATGTAGTTGTGTAAACCTCCAAAAATATCTAGGGTATCTGTGCCTGGTCTAATCATTAAATGATACGTGTTTCCAAGTATAATTTGCGCCCCTGTCGATATAAGATCTTCAATAAAAATACCTTTAACAGTACCTAAGGTACCAACAGGCATAAAAGCGGGTGTATCTATAGTTCCTCTGTGTGTAGAAATCTTTCCTACCCTTGCTTTTTCATCTTGAGTTATTAATTCAAACGAAAAATCCAGTTCGTTCATTAAATTTATTTTTTTGATCTTAAAGAAATAATTTTATCCGGATCCTCAACGGCGCCGCCTGATCCTTCACCTTTTTTAATTTTATCAATTAATTCCATTCCTTTAATTACCTTTCCAAAGGCACTGTAACTTCTGTCTAAATGAGGTGACGATTCAAAAACAATAAAAAATTGACTGTTTGCACTATTGGGATCTGCTGATCTTGCCATAGATAGTACTCCTCTATTATGAGCAATATCACTGAACTCAGCTTTAAGATTAGGTAAATCAGAGCCACCAGTTCCTGCTAGTTCCAAATTAAAATCTGGGGAATTAGTTTTTCCAAATTTAACATCACCAGTCTGAGCCATAAAACCATCTATAACTCTATGAAAAACTACGCCATCATACATACCCATGTTAGCCAACTTTTCAAATCTTTCTACGTGATATGGCGCTATTTTAGAATATAGTTCTATTTCAACATCTCCATTTTTTAATTTTAAAATCATTTTTTTCTCCTCTGCATATATGTTATTTGTTGTTAAAAGTAATGTTATCAAAAATAATAATATTTTTTTCATTATATTTTCTCTTTAATTGATTTAATGACAGATTTTGTAACAAATTGATTTATATTTCCTTTTAATTTAGCAATTTCTTTAACAAATTTTGATGAAATAATTTGATTTTCCACATCAGACATTAAAAAAATTGTTTCAATGCTTTTATTTAATTTCTTGTTCATGCCCGCAAGTTGAAATTCATATTCAAAATCAGACACAGCTCTCAAACCACGTATTATAATTGAAGCATTATACTTTTTGCACAAATTAATAGTTAGGGTGTTAAAAGGAATAACTATAATTTTTTTTTTGTTTAGCTTTAAGTCAGAAAAAATAGACTTTTTTATTATTTCAATTCTTTTGTCAATTGGAAAAAAATAATTTTTATTTTTTGTGTTTGTAGTAGCAACTATTAGTCTATCAAAAAGTTTTAAAGATTTTTGAATTACATCTGCATGACCTAGTGTTATGGGATCAAAAGTTCCAGGATAAATTGCAGTTCTCATTTTAATTAATGTTATCTTCTATTTTAATAGCAGAAACAACTTTTTCCGAACCAGAAAGTTTTTTTATAGTTACACCCTGGGTATTTCTACCAGCAACCCTTATCTCTTTAACCGCACATCTCATTACACTTCCTTTATCTGTAGATAATATAATTTCATCGCTTTCTTCAACAACTAATGTTGCAGCGACACATCCATTTCTAGGTGATTTAATAATCCCTATGATGCCTTTACCCCCTCTGTTGGTCACACGATACTCTAAAAAAGAAGTACGTTTTCCATAACCGTTTTCAGTTATGGAAAGTACAAATTTGTTTAAACCATTTTTTATTTTTTCATCTTTTTTAATAACTTTGCTGTTGATTTGTGGGGAGTCTAATACAGACAAAGAAATAACTTTATCATTATCTGGCAATTGAATTCCTCTAATTCCTTTAGAAGATCTTCCTTTAAAAAGTCTAAGTTTCTTTGCCATAAAGCGAATACATTTACCATTTTTTGTACTCATCATTATATCTTGATCGTCTCTGCAAATCCTGACGCCAACTATTTTGTCATTAGTTTCAAGTTTCATAGCTATTTTTCCGTTAGCGTTTATGTTCGAAAAGTCTTCAAGACTATTTTTTCTTACATTTCCATTTGCTGTCACAAAAACCACCAATAAATTTTTCCAAAGACCTTCATCTTCTGGTAAGGGCATAATAGAACTAATCGATTGATGATTTTTTAAAGGTAAAATATTAAATAATGACTTCCCTTTTGAGCTGGCACTACCTTCGGGAATTTTCCAGGCTTTAATTTTAAATGCGAGACCCTCTGAAGAAAAAAATATGACTGGTGTGTGTGTATTAGCGGTAAAAATTTGAACTACAAAATCTTCATCTCGTGTAACAATACTACTTTTTCCAACGCCCCCTCTTTTTTGTTTTTTTAGATTTTCTAAGGGGCTTCTCTTTATATAGCCTTGGTTAGTAATGTTAATAACTACAGATTCTTTCTGTATGGTTTCTTCCACACTGTAATTTAATTCTGTATCTGTAATTTTAGTTCTTCGTGGTACAGCAAATCTTGTTTTAACCTCGGCTAGTTCTGAGCTAATTACTTTATAAAGTTCTTTTTTGGAATTTAAAATTTTATTATAACCAATAATTAAATCGGACAATTTATTTATCTCGGTTTCTATCTCACCTATTCCATAGGCAGTTAACTTTTGAAGTCTTAATTCTAAAATTGAAACAACTTGATCTACTGAAAGTTCATAACTAGATGGAGTTTTTTTCTTTTCTATTAAGATAATTAACCCTATGCTTTTTTTAATTTTCCATTTTTTTGATAAAAGATTTTTTTTAGCTGTTTCTGTATCTTTTGAATTTTTAATAATTTTAATAACTTCGTCAATATTTTCAACAGCCGTAGCAATACCAATCAAAATGTGTGCTCTTTCTTCAGCTTTTTTTAAATCAAACTTTATCCTTTTAGTTAAAGTCTCTTCTCTAAATTTAACAAATTCCGAAATAAATTCTTTTAAATTAAAAATTTTTGGTTTGTTGTCTACAATCGCTAGTGTATTAAAACCAAAAGAACTTTCTATATTTGTTTGCTTATAAAGTTGTCTTCTTATGGTTTCTCCCTCAATTCCTCTTTTTAGTTCTATAACAACTCTTATTCCCTCTCTGTTAGATTCATCTCTTATGTCGCTAATACCTTCAATTTTTTTTTCTCTTGCTAATTGAGCAATTCTTTCAACCAAAACAGATTTATTCACTTGGTATGGGATTGATTTGATTACTAGCATTGACTTATCATTTTTAATAATCTCTTCATCTACTTCACCTCTAATTTTAAAAGAGCCTCTTCCTTTGTTGTAGCCTTGTTTAATAATGTCAGTACCAATGATCACTCCACCTGTTGGAAAATCAGGACCAGGAACATGTTTCATAAGTTGAGATATAGTAATGTCTTTATTGCTGATATATGCGTTGGTAGCGTCTATAACTTCACCCAAATTATGTGGAGGTATACTAGTAGCCATTCCAACAGCAATTCCACCTGCACCGTTAACTAAAAGATTTGGATATTGAGATGGTAAAACAACAGGTTCTCTTTCTGTTTCGTCGTAATTATTTCTGTACGCTACTGTATTTTTTTCTAAATCCTCAGTTAAAAATTGAGCAATTTTTCCCAGCTTTGTTTCTGTATAACGCATAGCAGCAGGAGGATCACCATCTATAGAACCAAAATTTCCTTGCCCTTCGATTAAAGGAAGACTCATTGAAAAATCTTGAACTAGTCGTACAAGCGCATCGTAAACTGACTGATCGCCGTGAGGGTGATATTTACCAATTACATCACCAACGATTCTTGCAGATTTTCTAAAAGGTTTAGACCAATCATAACCTCCTTTGTACATGGCAAAAATTATTCTTCTATGAACGGGCTTAAGTCCATCACGAACATCAGGTAAAGCTCTACTCACTATTACACTCATCGCGTAAGAAAGATATGATGAGCTCATCTCATCAGATACTAAAATAGGTTTAAAAGAGTTGTTATTTTGGGTTGTTATGTTTTCCATTAAATCTAAAAAGGAATTTCATCATCCAAGTCACTATTTATTGCTTGGGAATCATCGTTAGGTAAAGAGCTTTTGCTTTCAGAAACTAAATTTGAATTTTCACTCTTAGTTTTTCCGTCCAACATAGTAAGACTTGAGTTATATCCTTGTAAAACTACTTCTGTTGAATACTTATCTTGTCCTGAGGATTCATCTTTCCATTTCCTTGTAGTTAACGCTCCCTCGATATAAACATTGGCGCCTTTTTTTAAATATTGTTGAACTACATTTACAAGACCTTCGTTAAAAATTACAACTCTATGCCACTCTGTTTTTTCTTTTCTTTCACCTGTAGATTTATCTTTCCACGATTGACCTGTGGCAACACTGAGCCTTGCGACACTTTTACCGTTAACCATTTGTTTGATTTCAGGATCTGCGCCTAGTCTTCCGATTAATAGTACTTTATTTAAACTTCCAGCCATAATTTTTAGTTGTTAGTATGTGATTTGCTATTTAATAACAATTAAATTTATATCATATAAACAACTTAATTATAAGATGATTATTAATAAGGTTTAAAAAAATGTTGAAAAAAATCATTATAAAGGGCGCAAAAGAACATAATTTAAAAAATGTATCCGTAGATGTTCCTAAAGATAAACTTGTTGTAATTACAGGACTTTCAGGCTCAGGAAAATCATCTCTTGCTTTCGACACTATCTACGCAGAAGGTCAGAGAAGATATGTAGAGAGTTTGTCTGCTTACGCACGGCAATTTTTAGATAAGATGAAAAAACCAAAAGTTGATCTTATAGAAGGATTGAGTCCCGCTATATCAATAGAGCAAAAAAACACATCTAAAAATCCTAGATCTACGGTAGCAACAGTCACTGAAATTTATGACTATATGAGAGTCTTATACGCTAGAGTTGGTGTTCCTTATTCCCCATTTACTGGGAAACCTATTGTTTCTCAATCGGTTAGTGAAATGGTTGATAAGATTAAAACATTGCCAAAAAGTAACACAATTTATTTGCTCGCACCTATAGTTAGAGGAAGAAAGGGAGAATATAAAAAAGAAATTTTAAATTATAAAAAAAGAGGATTTCAAAAAATTAAAGTAGATGGTAAATATTATGAAATCACTGATTTTCCAGAATTAAACAAAAAAGTTAAACATGATATTTCAATCATTATAGATAGAATAATAATAAATTCTAATATTGGAAATCGCTTGGCTGATAGCGTTGAGACGGCATTAAGTATATCTAATGGGCTTTTAGTTGTTGAATATGAAGACGAAACTTTGCCTAAAAAATTTAGAAAAATTGAAACAATTACTTTTTCTTCAAAATTTTCATGTCCTGAAAGCGGCTTTACTTTAGAAGAAATAGAACCAAGATTATTTTCATTTAACAGTCCTTACGGTGCCTGTGAAGAATGTGAGGGTATTGGACATAATTTAAATGTAGATCCTAATTTAGTTGTACCAGATACAAAAAAAAGTCTTCAGGATGGTGCTATCGAACCATGGGGAAAATCAACTTCCTTATATTATGCGCAAACACTTTCGTCTATTTCAAAACATTATAAATTTTCTTTGTCTGAACCTTGGAAAAAATTATCAAAAAAAATTCAAGATGTAATATTGTACGGATCAGATGATGAGGAAATTAAATTTTCTTACGATGATAATTACCAGTCTTATACAACTAAAAAAACTTTTGAAGGAGTTATAAACAACCTTGAAAGAAGATACTTAGAAACTGATAGTGAATGGAAAAGAGAAGAGATAGCTCAATATCAAAGTGAATCTAATTGTGAAAAGTGTAAGGGACAAAGATTAAAAGAAGAATCTTTGTGCGTAAAAATAAATGAACTTAATATAAGTGATGTAACAAAAAAATCAATTGATGATGCTAAAAAATGGTTCGACAATTTAAATTCAGTTTTAAATGATAGAGATAAAAAAATTGCTACACACATATTGAAAGAAATAAATGAGAGACTTAATTTTCTTTTAAATGTTGGGCTTAATTATTTAACTTTATCAAGGGAGTCTGGAACTTTGTCTGGTGGAGAGGCACAAAGAATTCGTCTTGCATCACAAATTGGTTCCGGATTAACTGGAGTTTTATACGTCCTTGATGAACCATCTATTGGCTTACACCAAAGAGATAATAAAAAATTAATAACTGCATTAAAAAAACTTAGAGATCTTGGAAATACAGTTATTGTTGTTGAGCACGATACTGAAACAATGGAAAATGCAGACCATATTATAGATATAGGTCCAGAAGCAGGTATTCATGGGGGTGAGATAGTCGCAGAAGGTACTTATGATGATATAATCAAAAACACTAAAAGTATAACTGGAAACTATTTATCAGGAAAAAAGTATATCGCTCTACCAAGAAAAAGACGTACTGCAAAGAATGGTAGATTTTTAGAAATCCTTGGAGCTACAGGTAACAACTTAAAAAAAGTTGATCTTAAAATTCCAATAGGTGCTTTTACTTGTGTTACTGGAGTTTCAGGAAGTGGAAAATCAACTCTAATACTCCACACATTGTTTAATGCTTTAAACTTAATTTTAAATACTACCAAAGCTAAAAAATCACCTAAGGCTTTCAGAAATTACAAAGGTACAGAATTAATAGATAAGATTATTGATATTGATCAATCTCCAATAGGAAGAACTCCAAGATCAAACCCCGCGACATATACAGGAGCCTTTGGACCAATAAGGGATTGGTTTGCTTCTCTACCAGAGGCAAAAGCTAGAGGTTATAAGATAGGAAGATTCTCTTTTAACGTTAAAGGTGGAAGGTGTGAAACATGTGAAGGTGATGGTGTTATAACTTATGAAATGCACTTTTTACCAGATGTATTTATACCATGTGATACTTGTAAGGGCACAAGATATAATAGAGAGACATTAGAGGTTAGATTTAAAGATAAAAATATTGCTGACGTTCTAGATATGACAGTTGAAGAAGGTTGTAATTTTTTTGAAAATATTCAAACAATTAGATCTAAACTAATAACATTAAAGCATGTAGGTTTAGGTTACATAAAGATTGGACAACAAGCCACAACCCTTTCTGGTGGTGAAGCTCAAAGAATAAAATTAGCTAAAGAATTATCAAAAAGATCGACTGGAAGAACTCTCTATATATTAGACGAACCTACTACAGGTCTTCATGCTCACGACATTAAAAAACTTTTAGAAATATTGCAAGCATTTGTAAACACAGGTAACACAGTTGTAGTTATTGAGCATAATTTAGATGTGATTAAAACGGCTGACTGGGTGGTTGATATGGGGCCTGAAGGCGGTGTTGAGGGGGGTGAAATAATAGCGGAGGGAACTCCAGAAATGATTTCAGAAACTAAAGAAAGTTATACAGGTCAATTTTTAAAGGATATTTTATTTAAAGACACAATGAAAAAAACTGCATAGTTAATTAATTTTATGCTATAAGAGAATCATGGGAAATTTACTACAATCTTTATCTAAAACTGTTCACGCCTCTATTGTTCTTACGATACTACTTTTCTTTAGTTTACATTTTTTTGGTGATGGTTTCGCATTCGATAGAATTTTTTGGAGTTGGTTATTCAGATACCTTCATGTAATTGCTGGAATTATGTGGGTTGGATTGCTTTGGTATTTAAACTTTGTTCAGATTCCTTCTATGCCGAAAATTCCAGACGAACAAAAACCAGCTATATCAAAAGTTATAGCACCAACGGTTTTGTTCTGGTTTAGATGGGCTGCTTTAGCAACTATCATAACGGGATTAATTGTAGCCACATTAAATGGTTATGTGCACCAAGCAATGACTCTTGGGATTGGAAGCGGTTTTGGAAAAAATGCTGCAATTGGAATTGGAATGTGGCTTGGAATAATAATGGCCTATAATGTCTGGTTTGTTATTTGGCCTAATCAGAAAAAAGCTCTTGGCATGACAGAGTGTACACCAGAAGAAAAAGCAAAATCAGCAAGAACTGCAATGTTGTTTTCAAGAACTAATACTTTACTTTCTCTGCCAATGTTACTTTCAATGGTAGCAGCTCAAAATCTTTACTAATTAAATTATATACCGTCGTCTTTTAATAATGTTTTTTGTGTTACCTTAAAATAATTAAGAACAGGACTTGCTACATAGATTGATGAATACGTTCCTATTATTACACCTAATATCATCGCGAAAGAAAAACCTTTTAAGATTTCACCGCCTAAAATAAATATTGAAAATAAAGCCAAGAGTGTTGTTAGAGAAGTAATTACTGTTCTAGACAATGTCTCATTTACCGATATATCTGTAATCTCATTAGTTTTAATTTTTGAATATTTTAATAAATTTTCTCTGATACGGTCAAATATTACAACGGTATCGTTCATAGAATAACCAACTATTGTTAAAACTGCTGCAACTATAGAAAGGTTTACCTCAAAAGATAGGATGGAAAAAATACCAAGGGTAATAACTACATCGTGTATAAGCGCAATAATAGCTCCGAGACTAAATTGCCATTCAAATCTAATCCAAATATAAAATAACATAGCACCTAATGCTAACACTATAGCTGTAATACCCTGTTTAAGAAGTTCCCTACTCACTTTTGGACCAACGGTTTCTACTCTTCTAAAATTTACAGCTGAATTAATTTTTTTTGAAATATCATTTTTTAAATCAGTTATAAATTTTTCGTTTTCATTTGCATTTTTTTCAAACTTAATTAAAAAATCACCTTCTACACCAAATTGTTTAACATTAACGTCGCCTAATTCCGGGATATCTAAAGAAGCTCTTATGTCTTGAATTTGAATATTTTTATTTTCAATTCTAATTTCCAATAAAGTCCCACCTTTAAAATCTACACCATAATTTAGTCCTTTAAAAAATAAAAAAAGAATACTGATGATTACAACTAATAATGAAATAATATTAGCGATATTAAAAAATTTAGAAAAATTTATTTTATTGCTCATTTTAATTTAAAATATTTTCCTTCCTTATCTTTTAAAACGATGACTGAAGTTAAGTGTCTAGCTACAAAATATGCAGAAAATAATGTGGTGACTATACCTATCCCTAGAGTTACGGCAAACCCTTTTACAGGACCTGAACCAAAAATAAATAAAATTGCTGCAGCTATTAATGTTGTTACATTAGCGTCGATAACAGTGATCTTAGCTTTATTATAGCCTGTATCAAAAGCGTGAATAATTGATTTTTCTGTTTTCAATTCTTCTTTAATTCTTTCATAAATTAACACATTTGAATCAACTGCCATACCAACTGTTAAAATTATCCCCGCAATACCAGGTAAAGTTAATGTCGCTTCTAGAATAGTTAAAATCCCAACCATCATAAACAAATTTGCAATAAGTGAAATATTAGAGACCAACCCAAAAATTCTATATTTAACAAACATAAATATAATCACGAGTATAAATCCTACAATAAGAGAAAATATACCGGCGTCTATTGAGTCTTTTCCTAGGTCTGGGCCAACAGTTCTTTCTTCAACGATATTAATCGGTGCTGGTAGAGCACCTGATCTAAGTAGTAAAGCTAGATCTGTAGCTTCTTGAAATGAAAATCCACCTGAAATAGTTCCTGTTCCACCTGTAATAGCTTCACGTATATTTGGCGCACTAATTACAGAATTATCAAGTACGATGGCAAGTCGGCTGCCCACATTGTCTGTAGTAATTCTTCCAAATTTTTGTGCTCCTAATCTGTCTAAATTAAAACGCACTAGTGGTTGATTGGATTGATTGTCAAATTGAGGTTGAGCATCTATTAGGTTATCTCCATTTATGACAATTCGTTTACTTACTATAAGCTCTTCGTTGTTCTCAGATAAAATTAGTTTTTCAGAACCAAATCCATCATCTTTTGAAACAAGTCTAAAAGTTAATTGGGCTGTTTTTCCAAGAAGTTCTTTGATTCTTTCTGGATTATCAATTCCAGGTAATTCAACTAAAATTCTTTTGTCTCCTCTCTGAAGAATAGTTGGCTCTTTTGTACCAACGTCATCAATACGTCTTCTAATAATTTCGATAGATTGTTTTAAAGCTGAATTGTTTAAACTTACAAGACCGAAATCTGAAAATTGTATAGAAGCTTTGTTTTCACTTAATTTTAAATCTAACTCAAATTTGTTATACTCAGGTATAAAGCTATTAATTAAATTTTCTTGTTGTTTAAAAAAAAGGTTTTTAAATTTTTTTTGTTCTTCTTTCTCAATTAAAAAAGAAATATTATTTAAAGATATTGTAAAATCATTAAAGTTTATTGCATTTTTATTTAACAGTTTTTTTATTGGTATTACTTTAGTCTGAAGCTTTTGATTGACCAGAGGTTTTGTGTCTATTTCTAGTAAAATATAAGAGCCACCTTGAAGGTCTAAACCTAAGTTAACTTGTTTGTTTATTAGATTATTTGTTTTGAGATTTAAAGATGCAAAAAAGACACCTAAAGCTATGACTAAATATATGGATAAAACTTTAATTTTTGTAAAACTAAGCACAAAAAAAAATATTATTTAACTTCTGTTTTTTTTAGTAAACTTGTTATTGTCGACTTGATAATTTGAACTTTAACATTATCTCCTAAAATTACTTCAATTCGATCGTCTTCCATAACTCTATCAACAGTTCCAATTATTCCACCAGACGTAATGACTTCATCTCCGCGTTTAAGACTTGCAACCATAGTTAAATGGTCTTTTGCTCTTTTTTGCTGAGGTCTTATTAAAAAAAAGTAAAAAATTACAAAGATTAATATTAGAGGTATAAATTGAGCTATTCCTTGTCCATTCATAATAAAATATTGATTATAATATATGGATTATTTTAACAAGAGCATAATTGTATAATCTTATATTTTTACGATATTGTTCATGTATTTTTTCAATACTGAGGGCACCTCTATAGTGCCATCTTCATTTTGGTAGTTTTCTATCAAAGATATCATTAATCTGCCAACAGCTAGCGCTGATCCATTTAAAGTAGCCACAAAATCTGTTTTATTAGAACGTTTATATTTAGCATTCATTCGTTTGGCTTGAAAGGTGCCACAGGATGAACAGCTTGATATTTCTCTGTACTTGTTCTCAGAAGGGATCCAAGCCTCTATATCAAAAGTTTTTTCTGCACTAAATCCCATATCTCCAGTGCATAAAAGAACAACCTGATAAGGAATTTCTAAAAGTTTTAAGATTTCTTCTGCGCAATTAAGCATTCTATCTAACTCAGATAAAGAATTTACTGGCTCAACTATACTAACTAACTCTACTTTGTAAAATTGATGTTGTCTCATCATTCCTTTGGTGTCTTTACCATAACTACCTGCTTCTTTTCTAAAACATGGAGTTGAAGCAACGTATCTTAATGGTAGATTTTTATGGTCTATAACAGAGTCCCGAACTAAATTAGTTAAAACTACCTCCGCTGTTGGTATAAGAAATTTTCTTTCTTCATCTTTACTGAGTTTAATTTCAAACTGATCTTCTTCAAACTTAGGTAACTGACCGGTTCCAAACATTACATTCTCATTAACAAGTAAAGGAGGTGATATTTCATTATAGAAAAACTTATTTGTATGGATATCAAGCATAAAATTAATCAGTGCTCTTTCTAAAAGTGCAAAATCAGTATTCAAGACAACAAAACGAGAACCAGAAAGTTTAGATGAGGTCTTAAAATCTATTTTTTTATTTTTTTCTCCAATTTCTACGTGTGACTTTATTGAAAAATTAAATTTTTTAACTTCACCTGTTTGTTTTATTATTTGGTTTGACTTTTCATCGACACCTATAGGTACTTCGTCTCTTGAAATATTTGGTATACCGGAAAGAATAGTAGAAATCTTTGCCTGCAAAAAAATTTGTTTTTTTGCAATCGCATCTATTTCCTTAGATAAATTTTTGGACTTCTCGAAATTTGAAGGATCTTTTGATTTAGATAATGTTTTTTTTTCCTGCTCTTTTTTTTCTTTTTGTTGAATTAATTCTCTATTATCTTTGTCAAGGGTAATTAGATCTTCAAAATTTATTGAACTGTTTCTTTCAGAAATTTTTTTTTTAAAAAAATCTAAATCTTTTTTAATTTCTTTTATATTATGCATCTTCTTTTTTTTCTATGAATTTTACAATAAATATAGACAGTTCATACAATAATAATAGAGGTAGAGCCAAGCCAATTTGTGTAATAGGATCAGGGGGCGTTAAAATTGCACCCATTGCAAAAATTATTACCACAAAATATTTTCTTCTTTGTCTCAAATATTTTGAATTAATAATACCTATGCGGGCTAATAAACTCAAAATAACTGGCAATTGAAAACTAACACCAAAAGCAAAAATTAGCCTCATTATGAGAGATAGGTATTCGTTAACTTTTGCCTCTAACTGAATAGCTATAGCACCAGGTTCTGCAACTGCTTCGAAGCTTAAAAAAAACTTTATAGCTAGAGGCATTATTAAATAATAAACTATAAAACCTCCTAAAATAAAAAGAATTGGTGTAGCAATAAGATAGGGTAGTAGTGCTTGTTTCTCATTTTTATAAAGACCTGGAGCTATAAATTTCCATAACTGAATAAGAAAAAAAGGACTAGATATAAAAAAAGCAGCAAAGAATGCTACCTTTAAATAGGTTAAGAATGCTTCATGTAAAGCTGTAAAAATTAACCTTCTATCTAAATTTTTTTCTAATACTACATCAGCATACGGTTGTACAAGAAAACGATAAATCTCAGTGGAAAAAATATAGCTTACAATAAAAAGAAGGAGTAAAAAAATAAATGATTTAATTAGTCTAGACCTAAGTTCTGATAAATGTCCTACAAAACTTTCGCTGATATTATTTTTTTCCATTTTCTTTATTTATTTTTTTTACATTAGAATTTTTATCGATAATTTTATCCAGACTAGTAATTTCATTGATGTTTGATTGGACGTCGGAGAAATATCTTTTAATTGTGCTCAACCATTTACCTAGCTTTTTTAAAACGACTGGAAAATCCTTTGGGCCAATAACTAAAATAGCTATGG
>Ga0307986_10001473_pt1 | contig 17032 bp, 9 predicted proteins | sample EllFjometageno82_FD_203170 | JGI IMG/M metagenome (GOLD analysis project Ga0307986, IMG submission 203170) | Marine microbial communities from Ellis Fjord, Antarctic Ocean - #82 | ecosystem: Environmental > Aquatic > Marine > Unclassified | place: Southern Ocean | collected 2014-10-09
TGTCGATTAAAACCTTGTCATCTTCACCCACGGCTGTTTCTAAAAGCATATCTTGTTTTAAACCTCTTGCTAAAATACTAATTTTTTTATCAATAAAACTTTTTGTTAGCTCTTCATGTAATCTATCTGACAAATTATCCTCAATACTTTTAGTTAATTGAATCCAATAGTCTGCATTTTCAACCCAATCTTTTTTATTAGCTACATATGACCATGTTCTAACATTTGAAATTCTGTTAGCCAAGACATCAATATTACCATGATTTTTTTCTAATCCATTAAGATGAGTTTTCATGTATTCATTAGGTATTCTTTTTTTCTTAATTGACAAAAATTTAAAAACAGCATCTACGACACTTATATGTTGACCATACGCTTTTCTTTCAAAATCTGGAATTTGACAGCATTCCCATAATAACTTTAAATTATTACTGTAAATATTGTTTTCTATATTTTTTTTTAATAAAAACCTAAGAACAATTTCATCAATAGACTCGCTAGTTCTAATGAGATTTTTATTAATAGGCCTAACTTCAAGAGAAGTAATTAATGCCTTAACACTGCTAAAATCTAAATTTGCATTTCTCCAATAAAGTATTCTTGTATCTGGCAAACTATGTTTTTCAATTTTTTCTATCTCATCTGAATTTAAACTTTCACAATCTCCAGTTGTTCCAAAAACACCATTATTTTTATACCTACCTGCTCTGCCTGCAATTTGAGACAGCTCTACTAAATTTAGTCTTCTTGTTTTTTTTCCATCAAATTTTTTTAAATTAGAAAAATAGATTTGTTCAATATCCATGTTAAGACCCATTCCTATAGCATCTGTTGCAACTAAATAATCAACATCTCCTGATTGATATAACTCTACTTGTGAATTTCTAGTTTTGGGGCTCAAAGAACCCATAATAACAGCAGCACCACCTTTTTGACGTCTAACTAATTCAGCAATTGCGTAAACTTCTTCTATTGAAAAAGCAATTATGGCTGCCTTGCCATCTAACCGTGAAATTTTTTTATAACCGCCATAAGTAAGTTTTGAAAATCTTTCTTTTTTTTCAAACTCAACCCCTTCAACTAAGTCGCTGATTATATATTTCATAACCTGAGAACCTAAAAACATTGTTAATTTTTCACCACGTGAGTAGAGCAGTCTGTCAGTAAAAATATGTCCACGACCTTTGTCTGCACACATTTGCACTTCATCGATAGCTACGAAATCTACAGACTTATCTTTTGGCATTGATTCCACAGTACAAATAAAAAAAATTGCAGAATTTGGAACTATTTTTTCTTCACCGGTTATTAAGGCTACTTTATTAGCGCCAATTTTTTTCACACATTTTTCATACACTTCTCTTGCTAGAAGTCGTAGAGGTAATCCAAAAATTCCAGAATCAAACTCCAACATCCTCTCAATTGCATCGTGAGTCTTACCAGTGTTTGTTGGACCTAAAAGTGCAATAATTTTTTTGGTTGAAGTTTGCATTTTTGTGTTAGATTTTTTTTTTATACTATATGTAGTTCTGTAGTGAGAACAAAATGGGAGTAAAACATGACCGAATCATTTTGTCAAATGTTCTTGTTTTAAGGATTGTAATATCTTCCAGACACCAGAAGCTGTAACCACAATACCTTCAGAATTTAATATCTCACAAGTTATAAAAATAAGAGATTTAGTTTTTTTCTGAATTTTTACTTTACCTATTAAAGTTTGATTTAAAAAAGCAGCAGAAATGAATTTAATATCAAGAGAAATTGTAACACACCTCCTGTTTTCAACCAACATGTGTGCCGCTGTACCCATTCCTGTATCTGCTATCGTAGAGAGAAATCCACCATGTGTTATTTTCCCACTGTTAAGATGAATTTCTTTAACAACAACAGAAAATTCAAAATTATTTGTATCAAGTTTTTTTAAACTTAATCCACCGATATGACTCATGAATCCGATATTAGTTTCGTCCATAATTTTTTTTACCATAGATTGGTATAATTTGTGAGAATATTACTGCAAATAATATTAAAAATATGCCAAATATTTTAACTTCATTTAAAAGTTGGCCTAAAATTAGCCAAGCAAAAATTGCTGCAAATACTCCTTCAAGAGAAAATACAATTGCCGCTGGTGCGGGTGTTAAATTTTGCAAAGTATAGGTCTGAAGTAAAAATGCTAAACCACTAGATAAAATTCCCACATACAGTATTTCATACGAATCTTTAAGAACATTACTGAATAAAGGGTTTTCGTAAATAACCATTGGTAAAATTGTAAATAAGAATGCAACAAAACATTGTGACATTGCAATAGCGATAGGAAAATTAAAGAACTTAATTGTCTTGCTGATACATATTATATGTATAGCCCAACAAAAAGCACTTAAAATTCCAAGCATATCTCCATATCTTACGGAAATATTTTTTAATTCGCTTAAAAGCAATCCACCCATTACACATAAAATTACAGCAGGCCAAACAGACCAATGTATTTTTTTTGAAAAAATGAAATAAGATATAAAAGGGACTATTAACACGTACATAACCGTAAAAACCCCAGTGTTTGCTACGTCTGTATATATTAATGAAATTTGTTGCAGTGCTTGACCCACGCCTAATATAAAACCTAAAAGAACAAGATAAGAGAAAATTTTTTTTCTATCTATATTACTTTTTTTTATTTTTTTAAGTTCAAAAAAAAGAAAGAATGGAAACAAGGTTAAAAATCCAACAAGAAACCTACCAACATTAAAGGTGTGAGGACCAATAAAATCCATGCCCATATCTTGCGCAATAAAAGCTGATCCCCATAAAATTGAAGTTAAAACTGCACAAATAAGAGAAAAAATATTTTTATTCACTAAAAGTGAATATTGCAAATTTGTTTAAACAGCAAGTTTGAATGCAAAGTCTTTTCCTAAGCTTTGGCTTAAATGAACACAAAATCTTGCACCTTCTGCACCGTCAATAAACCTATGGTCGTAAGATAATGAGATAGGTAATATTTTTCTTGATATAATTTGCCCATCTTTTTTAATCACCTTGTCATATGATTTGCCAACTCCAAGGATAGATAATTCTGGAGGATTTATTATTGGAGTAAAAAAAGTTCCTCCAATACCACCTAAGCTAGAGACTGTCATAGATCCACCAAAAAATTCCTTTTTATCAATTTTAAGTTCCTTACATGACCTACTAACTGATCTAAGTTTTTCGTTTATTTCTTTTATCTCTAATTGATCAACATTTCTAATTTTCGGAACCATTAGGCCATGTGGGGTGTCTACAGCCACACCAATATGAAAATATTTTTTATAGGTAACTTTTCCATTTTCAGGATCTATGGAGGCATTAAAATTTGGGTATGCTTTAAGCGCATTCACTATAGCCCGCATAATAAAAGCTAATGGGGTGATAGATATTTTTTGCCCAGTGGAGAAATCTCTAAGAGAGCTTCTAAATTGATCCATTTCTGTAATGTCTATTTCTTCATGCTGGGTAACGTGGGGTATTTCTGTCCAAGACCTGACAAGATGAGGTCCCGAAAGCCTTTTCACTCTTGGAATATCTTTTATTTCAACTTCACCAAATTCACTATGTTCATAGTCATTTTTTTTATTTATTTTCTTTTGAATCTTTGCAACTGGAATGTCTATTAGTCTATTTTTTATATAGTCCTTAACGTCATCCTTAGTTACTCTGCCATGTTTTTCAGAACCAGGTATCTTAGAAATATCAGCACCTAATTCTCGTGTAAACTTTCTTATGTTTGGACTAGCTGGTTTCAATTTTTCCTCTGTAATTGAAGGAGGTGATGGTAAGTTTTTTTTTTCTTTATTTTTAGGAAAATGTATAACTTCATTATTCTTTTTAATATTATTATTTTGATTTATTGAAACGGGCTGATCTTTCTTCTCACTATCTTCGTTATTACTTAAAGATAAAATTGTAGTTCCCTCGGAGACTTTATCTCCTACTTTGACATTAATCTTTTTTATTATTCCTGTAAAATTTGAAGGTACTTCTACAGATGATTTATCACTTTCTAGAGTAATAACTGATTCATCTTTTTTAATTTCCTGGCCTTCTTTTACCAAAACCTCGATTACTTCTACTTCTTTAAAGTCACCTATATTTGGAACAATAATATTTTGCTCAGCCATAATTATAATTTAGTTGGAAATACTTTTTTCTTATCAATATTATACTTTTTAAAAGCTTTTTCTGCACTATCTGAACCTAATAATTGCTCTTTTGCTAAAGCACTTAGTGTATAGGCGACTATATGTTCTTTATCCACTTCAAAAAATTTTCTTAAGTTTTTTCTCGTGTCACTCCTTCCAAAACCATCTGTACCTAATGAGTAAAAGGGTTTGTCTGTATAAGGTCTAATTTGATCTGAGAATGCTCGAACATAGTCTGTAACAGCTATTATTGGACCATCTCTTTTTTCCAGACATTTTTCAATATAACTTTTTTCTTTTTTATTACTCGGGTTTAAAAGATTCTTCCTTTCAGTTTCCATTCCATTTTTTCTTAATTCATTAAAACTAGTAATACTCCAAATATCAGAATCTACACCATATTCTTCAGATAGTATTTTAGCTGCTGCTATAGCCTCTCTCAAAATTGTGCCAGAACCCATTAATTGAATTTTAATTTTTCCTTTATTTTTATATTCTTTGAATAAATACATACCCTTTAAGATTCCCTCATCAGCTCCTTCTGGTTTCTCAGGGTGTGAATAGTTTTCATTCATCGCTGTAATATAATAAAAAACATTTTCATTTTTTTCATGCATTCTTCTTAAACCTTCTCTAAAAATTACTGCCATTTCATAAGAAAAAGTTGGGTCATAAGAAACACAATTTGGAATCATAGAAGCTAAAATATGACTATGGCCATCTTGGTGCTGTAACCCTTCGCCCGCAAGAGTTGTTCTTCCTGCAGTAGCCCCAATTAAAAAACCTCTAGCTTGCGCATCACCTGCTGCCCAGGCAAAATCACCAACTCTTTGAAACCCAAACATTGAATAAAAAATATACACCGGAATCATTTCTATATCGTGGTTAGTGTAGGCAGTTGCTGCCGCAATCCAAGATGACATAGCTCCAGCTTCTGTAATACCTTCTTCTAATACTTGGCCACTTTTTGTCTCCTTATAAGAGCTTAATTGTTCAGAATCTTCTGGTTCATACTTCTGTCCTTCGTGTGCGTAGATTCCTATTTTTCTAAAAAACCCTTCCATACCAAAAGTTCTTGCTTCGTCTGGAATAATTGGGACTAGTCTAGGTGCAACATTTTCGTCTCTAAGAAGATTGGTTAGCATACGAACAAGAGCCATCGTTGTAGACATCTCCTTTTCACCGGTAGATTTCATAAAACTTTCAAAAATATCTTTAGGTGGAGCTTTAATAGGTTTTGAAAGAGAAGATCTTTCAGGAATAAACCCACCAAGTTGTTTCCGTCTTTCTTTTAAATATTTTATTTCTTCAGAGTTTTCAGGAGGCTTGTAATATTCAATATTTTTTACCTGTTCATCGGTTAGAGGAACATTAAACCGATCTCTATAATATAATAAATCTTGCTCATCTAATTTTTTTTGTTGATGCGTTGTGTTTATACTTTCACCAGATTTACCCATACCATAGCCTTTAACGGTTTTAGCAATAACTACTGTTGGAGAGCCTTTATGTTGCATCGCAGCATGATAAGCTGCATAAACTTTGTGTGGATCGTGACCACCTCTATTTAGTTTCCAGATATCATTGTCAGTCATAGAGGAAACTAGTTTTTTTAATTCAGGATATTTTCCAAAGAATTTTTCTCTTACATAGGCCCCACCCTTAGCCTTCATTGCTTGGTATTCACCATCCACAACTTCATTCATTCGTTTCATTAGCAGTCCAGTTTTGTCAGCTTTTAAAAGAGGATCCCAATAAGAACCCCATATAACTTTTAAAACATTCCATCCAGCACCCCTGAAATTACCCTCAAGTTCTTGAATAATTTTACCATTTCCCCTTACAGGACCATCAAGTCTTTGAAGATTACAATTAACTACAAAAATTAAATTATCTAGTTTTTCTCTAGCTGCCAAACTGATAGCACCTAGTGACTCAGGCTCATCTGTTTCCCCATCACCTAGAAAAACCCAAACCTTTCTACCTTCATCTTTTAATAAACCTCTATTAATTAAATATTTTAGAAATCTGGCCTGGTAGATTCCCATAATAGGACCGAGCCCCATCGACACAGTTGGGAATTGCCAAAATTTTGGCATAAGCCAAGGATGAGGATAAGAAGAGAGGCCTCCAGAATCTACTTCTTGTCTAAATCTGTTTAATTGTTTTTCTGAAAGTCTACCTTCAAGAAATGCACGAGCATACATACCTGGCGCGGAGTGGCCTTGAAAATAAATTAAATCTCCGCCAAAATCTTTATTTTTTGCTCTCCAAAAATGATTCATGCCTACATCGTATAAGGTAGCAGCAGATGCGAATGTACCAATATGACCACCAAGTTCACTGCTAATTTTATTTGCCTTAACTACCATTGCAGCGGCGTTCCACCTAATATAAGCGCGTATTTTTTTTTCTATGTTTTGATCGCCTGGAGATTTAACTTCTAATTCTGTCGGGATGGTATTTATATAAGGAGTGGTTCTAGTATCAGGTAAAACAAGACCAGCACTGTATGCTTCAGACACAACCTTATTTAAGAGGTAACTAGCTCTTGCAGAGCCATCATTTTCTATGACAGCATTTAAAGATTCTATCCATTCTTTTGTTTCAAGTGGGTCAGTGTCATCTTTAGAAGAGGGTTGAACAAAAACCTTTTTAATATTTTTTATAGTAATTATTTTTTCTGAATCTATTGTTTCTAGAGCTTTTTCCTCCACTACAGAATTATTTTTTTTAACTTCCTTTTCAATATCGGGTAGCTCATTTTCTAGTTTAGCTAGAAGGCTGCCTTTAGAAACCTTGTCTCCAATTTTAATATTAAGTTCAGTAATCCGACCAGATATTGGTGAAGGAACTTCAACGCTTGATTTATCACTCTCTAAAGTTACGATCGGATCATCTATGTTGATTTGATCGCCAACTTTTACCAAGACTTCTATAATCTCAACACTATCAAAATCGCCAATGTCAGGAACTGATATATTTTGAACCATAAATTTAACGCAACTTATAAAATATATAGTTAACTATAAACAATAAAAATATGAAAAAAAGCCCATAAAACAAAAATTATAAGCTTAAATTATTTAAATAGGGGGGGGATACCAACATAATTAAATTAATCTATAAAATAAGATTTCTAGTTATGTGGTGTAATTTATGAAGTTGTATTTATTTAAATAAATAGAAGCCAAAATAGACCTTATTTTAAAACCAGATATACTCAGCAAGATCTATCAAATTCAAAATAATTAATAATTACGATAAAAATTCTAAAATGATTATTCCTGCAATATCTTATATAAATTTATTCATGGACCGCTAGTTCAATTGGATAGAATACCTGATTACGAATCAGGGGGTTGCAGATTCGAGTTCTGCGCGGTCCACCAAATAAAAATATCAAATGTAATAATTTAACTTTTTTTAAGAAAGTATTTTGCTCAAGAATAGAATCTAAAATCAACTAATTGAAAATTGACAGTTTTTAAAAAAACAAAGCATAAAACTATTAATATTACAGTAAATAGAGTAACTCATAAATTATATTATTATAGAAAGTAGTATTTACTTTTATTATTCGTCTTAACTTTATCTTTTATATTTTTTTTTCAACAAAATATAATCTTGAACTATTTATCAAAAATGCGAGAAATAAAAATATTAAGACAGCATTACTAGTTGTAAAAAAACTCCCAGAGCTACGCAACGGAAAAAATTCTAAAAAAATAATTAGAAAAAAAGGCATAGAAATAAACCTAAATTTTGAATTAGAATTTTTTTTATAAAATTTTTTAAAATTTAAAACTGCGTAGATAAAAATAGTATAAATTAAAATAAACCCAATAATACCTACGTCTAAAAATATTTCTATAATATAGTTATGAGGGTGAGAACTGCACACAATGAATTCAATATTATATTTACAATTAATTTTTGTTGATTTTAAACCGCTTCCAAATAATTTACTTTCTTTCCATTGTTGTATTCCGGTATTAAAAACCAATAGGTGACCGTTAGGGCCAGATTTTATAATATTTTTTTTAGAAATATGTTGGTACCATTTTTCATTAAATTTACCATAATAGAATAGCTTAGGCGCTTCTTGGATTATTTGTTTTGTAGTGTTGTAAAAATTATCAATTGAGTGCGAGTATTTTACATTAAACTTAGTTATTAAAAAAAAAGGGATTAAACTCAAAGCCACTATAATTAAAAAATATTTTCTTATTTTTTCTTCTATTAAACAGAATACAAATATAGATGCTAAAAAAAGTAATACTGGCATTCTATTATTAGTTATAACTATTAAGCTTAAAAAAAATAAAAAAGAAATTATTAAAAAAAATATTTTCTTTTTAAGAGAGTTGGACCAAAAAAAAAGTCCATAAAAAATAAAAAAAAGAGAAAATTTTTGTAAGTATCCACCTGCAACAAGCTCTGTGCCAAAAAAACCAGAGGGAGTATTGCCTATTAAAGGATACCCAAGTAAATCTTTTCCAGTTACAACCTGAATAATAATGTCCAAAGCCAAAACTAAAGAACAAAAGGCAGAAGAAATAAAAAAATGTTTTATGTTTAAAGCTTTTTGTTCAATTAGTTTGTTAATAACCAAAAAAAATATTAAATATCTCACATATAAAAAAGATTTTATCATACTCGCTTTAGCAGCATCATATTTGTAAGGATCTATGTATAAATTTTTATCATATAAAGAAGGAATAAATTTGATCAATGTAATTAATATTAGATATGTAAAAAAACTATATAAAAGATATAGAAGTATTTTTTGATCTAGCTTAAATATTTGCAATCTGTATTTTACCAGTCCGAATAAGCATATAAAAAAAATATTTATGTTTGTTATTAAATTTCCAAGAATTATAGAGGCAGGAATAAAAAAAATTAAAAAATTTAGAACTTTTTCACTTGAAAGAGTAATTTTGTTAGTAAGCATAAATAAGAATAAAAGAGCCTAAAATAATTCTATAGATAACAAATGACAGTAAGCTGAATTTCTTTAAAAATTTTAAAAAATATTTAATTGTTATATAAGAAAAAACAAATGATAGAAAAATTCCTAAAAAATTAAACATAGATATTTCAACATTTTTGTTTATTAATAAATTTTGTAAATTATATAAACTTATGACAGCTAAAGTTGGTATAGAAATTAAAAAAGAGATCTTTGCAGCGTCAGTTCTTCCGAAATTTAAAAATCTAGCAGCTGTTATCGTTATTCCAGATCTGCTCACACCCGGTATTAAAGAAAGCACTTGAAAAAACCCGACATAAATAGCAGAATTATACTTAAAATCTTTATTAAATTTTTTTTTTACTTTTACTAAGTCACTAAAATACAGCAGAACCCCAAAAATGACAGTTGACCAACCTATTATTTTATAACTTCTTAGTAGATTGATTAAATCGAACTGTATTAAAAAAACACCAAAAATTATTACAGGTATTGAACTAATTATTATTTTTAAAAATAATATTTTGTTATTAATGAAGTCTGAGAGATCTTTTTTAAAATAAAAAATTATAGCTAATAAAGAGCCTAGGTGAAGACTTATGTCCAAAGTTAAGTTTTGATTGCTAGAATTAAAATATTTTCCAACTATTATTAAATGCGCGGAAGAGCTCACGGGTAGAAACTCGGTTATGCCTTGAATTATTGATAAAGCAATTATTTCAGCCATATACTGAAACTTTATAAATCTTTTTATATTTTATTGATATGCATATTAGACATGCAGAAAAAACATAAAAAAAATGTAGTTTTGTTTGTATATAAGTCAGTATTAGTTACCTATTTTTTGTTTAAAACTTATCAGTTTTAAGTAATTATTGAATTCTTATGACAAAAAAAATGCTCCAGTTTATTAAGCTAAAACAGGTCACGCCCGACAAGAGAAAAGAAGTGGAAAGAAAAAAAGATTTTCATGAAATTTATAAAGATTACATAGTTGAGAAAGCAGAAGAACAGTCAAGTAGATGTTCTCAATGTGGGGTGCCTTTTTGCCAGGTTCATTGTCCGTTGCACAATAATATTCCCGATTGGTTAAAGTTAACCGCAGAAGGAAGATTGAAAGAAGCTTATGAGCTCTCACAAAGCACAAATAATATGCCAGAAGTTTGTGGCAGGATATGTCCTCAGGATAGACTTTGTGAAGGTAATTGCGTTATAGAGCAGTCTGGTCATGGTACAGTAACAATAGGCTCTATTGAAAAATATATTACAGATACAGCATGGGAAAAAAATTGGGTCAAGCCACTAAAAATTACAAAAGAAATACATCTATCTGTAGGAATTATAGGCGCAGGACCTGCTGGTCTAGCTTGCGCTGAAGAATTAAGAAAAAAAGGATATCAAGTTACAATTTATGACAGATATGACAGACCGGGTGGTTTATTAATATACGGAATACCAAACTTTAAATTAGAAAAATTTGTAGTTGAGAGAAGAACGGAGCTCTTAAAACAAGGTGGAATTAAATTTGTTCAAAATTTTGAAGTCGGCAAGACCAAAAGTTTAAATGATTTAAAAAAAAACCATGACGCTGTTTTAATTGCAACAGGTGTCTACAAACCTAGAGAAATAGAAATACCGGGAAGTAATTTAGAAAATATTTTCTCTGCTATGAATTTCTTAACAGCATCAAACAGAAAAGGGCTAGGAGACAAAGTTGAACTTTTTGACAACGGTACATTGAATGCTCAAAATAAAGATGTTGTTGTTATCGGCGGTGGAGACACAGCCATGGATTGTGTAAGAACAGCAACGCGCCAAAAAGCAAAATCAGTTAAATGCCTTTACAGGAGAGACAGAGAAAACATGCCTGGATCTGTTAGAGAAGTTGCTAATGCTATAGAAGAAGGTGTAGAGTTTATTTGGCTATCAAGTCCAAAACAATTTATTGGAAACAAACATATTAGGGAAGTCCAAGTTAATAAAATGATACTTGGGTCAGCAGATTCATCAGGCAGAAGAAAACCTGAGATTAAAGAAAACTCAGAGTTTAATATTAAAGCTGACATTGTGATTAAGTCTTTAGGTTTTGATCCCGAGAATCTCCCGGAATTATTTTCAGCAAAGGAACTATCAGTTTCTAGTTGGGGAACAATAAAAATAGATTTAAATACCATGCAGACTAATATTGATGGAATTTTTGCAGCAGGAGATATTGTTAGGGGTGCTTCATTAGTGGTTTGGGCAATTAAAGACGGAAGAGATGCTGCTTTACAAATTCAAAAATACTTAGAAAAAAAAGAAATTCAAAAAACGAAGGTAAAGGCTGCCTAATTATGAGTGATTATTCAAAATATTTAAAAAATAAAAAATTATTACAGGATAATTTAGCTTACGATCCTAGCACCGAACATGACGCCTGTGGAGTTGGTTTAATAGCTACAACTGATGGAAAAAAATCAAGAAAAATAGTTGAATATGGAATTGAAGCATTAAAAGCTGTTTGGCACAGAGGAGCGGTAGATGCGGATGGCAAGTCAGGAGACGGTGCCGGTATGCAACTTGAAATCTCACCAGAATTTTTTAAAGAAAAAATATTATCAACTGGCCACAAACATGATGCAAGGAAAAGAATATGTGTAGGAATGATTTTTCTACCCAAAACAAATTATTCAGATCAAGAAAAATGCAGAGAAATTATAGAATCAGTTTTATTGCAAGAAAATTTTTCTATTTATGGCTGGAGGCAAGTACCGGTTAATCCAAAAGTTTTAGGAAAAACTGCAGATTTAAATAGACCAGAAATTGCACAGGTATTATTTAAAAAAAACACAGAACTAGAAACCAATGATTTGGAAAGAGAATTATTTGTTACTAGAAAAAAAATAGAAAAAATAGCAAGGAATAAGCAGCTAAAAGAATTTTATATCTGCTCGTTTAGTTCAAGATCTATCGTTTACAAAGGAATGTTTTTGGCTGAAGCGCTTGCTGATTTTTATCCGGACTTAAAAGATCTTAAATTTACATCAAGGTTTGCTATCTTCCATCAAAGATATTCCACTAATACATTTCCAAGTTGGGATCTTGCACAGCCATTTAGAACTTTAGCTCATAATGGAGAAATCAATACTGTTAAAGGAAACATTAATTGGATGAAGATTCATGAACAAGACATGTCAAGTTCGCTATTTAAAAATGTTGAAGATTTAAAACCAGTTATCACAGCAGGTGGTTCCGACTCAGGAGCTCTAGATAATGTTTTTGAATTACTAACACACTCAGGAAAGTTAGCTCCATTGATTAAGCTTATGATGATACCAGATGCCTGGTCTAAGAGAAGTAAAACAGTACCAAAGAATCATCAAGATCTATTTAATTTTTTAAATAGCTCTATAGAACCCTGGGATGGTCCTGCAGCAATATGTGCCACAGATGCAAAATGGGTTTTAGCAGCGACCGATAGAAATGGCCTACGGCCTTTAAGGTATGCTATCACTTCAGATAATTTATTCTATGCTGGTTCTGAAACTGGAATGATAAAATTACCTGAAGAAAAAATTATTTCAAAAGGTAAATTAGGACCAGGGCAAATCATTGCAATAGATTTAAAATTGGGAAAACTATACCAGGATAAGGAAATTAAAGACTACATTGCTAATGATTACAAAAAATACAATAAACAAATTATAGACCTTGATAAAAAAATTTTTACTGAAAAAGAAAAACCAGAATTTACCTCTGAAGAGTTAAAAAAAAGACAGTTTTTGTCCGGTCTTAGCATAGAAGATTTAGAGCTTATTCTTCACCCAATGGCAGAAGATGGAAAGGAAGCTATAGGCTCGATGGGAGACGATACTCCTGTAGCCGTTTTATCTAATTATTACAGGCCTATTTCTCATTATTTTAGACAAAATTTTAGTCAAGTAACCAATCCTCCGATCGACTCTTTAAGAGAAAATAAAGTAATGAGTCTCAAGACTAGATTTGGAAATTTAGGTAACATCTTAGATTTCGACAACTTAACTGAAGAAAATATTTATGTTTTAGAAAGCCCAATTTTAACTAATTCTCAATTTAAAAAGTTTAAAAATTTATTTAAAAAAAAAATTAGAATATTAGATTGTACTTTTGATATTAATTTATCGCTAAAAGAGAAGATAGAAAAAATAAAAGAAGAAGCGGAAATTGCCGTACGTCAAGGAAGTAATAATTTAATATTATCAGATAAAAAAATTAGCTCATCGCATGCGAGTATACCTTCTATTTTGGCAGTTGGTGCAGTTCATTCACATTTAGTAAAATTGGGCTTAAGAGGATATTGTTCAATAAACGTCGAAAGCTCAGATGTCTTAGACACACATTCTTTTGCAGTTTTGATTGGTATTGGTGCTACAACTATCAACCCTTATTTAGCGATTGATAGTATTTATCAAAGATTTGAAAAAAAATTATTTAGTAATTCTGATTTTGAAAGTTGTATTGCTAAATTTAAAAAATCTATAGATGATGGTTTGTTAAAAATTATGTCTAAAATGGGCATCTCAGTGATTAGTTCTTATAGAGGAGGGTGTAATTTTGAAGCCGTAGGCTTAAGCAGAGCCATTGTATCAGACTATTTTCCTGGCATGAGCTCAAGAATATCCGGTATTGGAATAGCTGGAATTGAAAAAAAAATTAAAGAACATCATAAAAATTTTATTTCAAATAACATTGTCACATTACCAATAGGAGGTATCTACAGATACAGAAAAACTGGTGAGCAGCATCAGTTTCAAGGAAACTTAATACATATATTACAACATGCTGTCGGAACAAATTCTTACGATAATTATAAAAAATATTCCAAAGGTATTCATGACCTTCCACCTATAAGCTTAAGGGATTTATTAGAATTTAAAAAAAAAAAAACTCCTATAAATATTAACGAAGTAGAACCATTATCTGACATCTTAAAACGATTTGGAAGTGGAAGCATGTCTCATGGTGCACTATCAGCAGAAGCCCACGAGACCCTAGGTATTGGAATGAACAGAATAAAAGGAGCTTCTTGTAGCGGAGAAGGAGGAGAAGACGAAAAACGTTTCACTAAATTACCAAATGGAGACTCAGCTAATTCAAGAATAAAACAAATAGCTTCAGCACGATTTGGTGTAACGATTAATTACATCAATAACTGTAATGAGATTGAAATCAAAATGGCGCAAGGAGCAAAACCTGGTGAAGGAGGGCAGCTGCCTGGGTTTAAAGTCACTGATGAAATAGCTAAGTTAAGACACTCGACGCCTGGAGTTACTTTAATTTCTCCACCACCTCACCATGATATCTATTCAATTGAAGATTTAGCTCAGCTAATTTATGACTTAAAACAAATTAATCCTGGAGCCCGAATTGGAGTAAAATTAGTAGCTTCTACTGGTATCGGAACAATAGCTGCTGGCGTCGCAAAAGCTAAAGCAGATGTAATTTTAATTTCTGGGCACTCAGGAGGGACCGGCGCTAGCCCTCAAACAAGTATAAAGTATGCCGGCATTCCATGGGAAATGGGTTTAACCGAAGCTAATCAAATTTTAACGCTTAATAATTTAAGACACAAAGTAACCCTAAGAACTGATGGCGGGCTTAAAACAGGAAAAGATATAGTCATGGCTGCCATGATGGGAGCTGAAGAATATGGAATGGGAACTTCATCATTAGTTGCGATGGGATGTATTCTGGTTAGACAATGTCACTCAAACACTTGTCCAGTTGGAGTTTGCAGTCAAGACAAATCATTAAGAGAAAAGTTTAATGGCACACCAGACAAAGTTGTAAATTTTTTTACTTTTGTAGCAACAGAAGTTAGAGAAATTCTTGCATCGTTGGGCTATAAATCTATTAACGAAATTATTGGAAGAACTGATCTCTTAACGCAAGTAAACAAGGGTTCACTAAACCTAGATGATTTAGATCTTAACCCTCTTTTAGTTCAGGCTGATCCAGGGGATAATCCGAGATATTGCAAAGACAACCAAATTAACAAAGTACCAGACACTTTAGATGAAAAAATTTGGTCAGATATAAAAGAAAAAATAAATAATACAGATAAGTTTAATTTTGAATACAATATTGAAAATACACATAGGTCGGTAGGAACTAGACTTTCACATTATCTATATAAGACTTATGGTGACAATAAATTAAATGAAGATTCAATTAATATTAAACTTAACGGCAGTGCTGGACAGTCATTAGGAGCCTTTTTAATTAAAGGATTAAAATTAATAGTAGAGGGAGATACAAATGATTATGTTGGAAAAAGTCTATCTGGAGGAAAAATAGTTGTACGAACTTCAAAAAAAAGTAATTTAGTTTCTAATGAGAATGTAATTATTGGAAATACAGTTTTATATGGTGCCACAGCAGGAAAACTATACGCATCAGGTCAAGCAGGTGAACGATTTGCAGTTAGAAATTCTGGGAGTATTGCGGTAGTGGAAGGTTGTGGTGCACATGGATGCGAATACATGACTGGAGGGATTGTAATTATTCTTGGCCAAGTAGGAGACAATTTCGGAGCTGGTATGACAGGTGGAATGGCTTTTATTTACGATCCAAAAAATAATTTTGAGAACTACGCAAATCCAGTTTCAATTATTTGGCAGCAAGTTGAAACTGAATACTGGAAGAGTGTTTTAAAAAATAATCTAGAAGATTTTTTAAGAGAAACAAATTCAAATAATGCTAAGGTAATTTTAGACAACTACGAAAAAGAAATACTAAACTTCAAACAAGTATGTCCAATCGAGATGCTTGATAAACTAGATAATCCTATTTCCTTAAAGTCTAATATTAAAAAGGTTGGTTAAATGGAGACCATGAATATAGTTTGTTTTGGATTTGGCCAAGTAGCAAAAAATTTTATAAAAAAAATTAACTCAGAGAACTTAAAAATTAATTTAACTGTAACTTCTAGGAAAAAATCTGACAAAAGGAGCTTTGATGATTTAGACTACGAAAGTCTTCAATTTTCTGAACATTCTTTTGACAAAAGATTAGTTGATAATTTAAAATATTCAAATCATATATTAGTATCAATAGCTCCAGTTAATGGAGAAGACATAGTGGTAAAGAACTTTAAAAATATTTTTGATAATAGCAAAATAAAGTGGATTACATATTTATCTGCTACTAGTGTTTACGGTAATCACAACGGAGACTGGGTAAATGAAAATAGCAAAACAAGACCAACCTCGACAAAGGGTATAGATAGACTGAATGCAGAAAAAACTTGGTTAGATATGGCGGAAAAAAAAAACTTACCTCTACAAATACTTAGATTGTCAGGAATTTATTCTAACCAAAATAATATTTTAACTAGACTTAAAACTGGTAGCGCAAAAATAATTGATAAGAAAAACCAGTTCTTTTCTAGAATACACGTTGAAGATATTGCAAATATTTTATTTAAGTCTCTACAAAAATTTAAATCAAAAGAAATCTATAATGTATCTGATGATAAGCCTACCTCATCTGAAGAACTCATTTTACATGGTTCTAAACTTTTAAATATCGAGAAACCAAAAGTAGTTGATCTGTCAACAATAGAAAGTAAAGTGGTAAAAAATTTTTACAAAGACTCTAAAAAAGTGAATAATAAAAAAATGAAGGAATTTTTCAATTATAAATTAAAATATCCAACTTATGTCGAGGGATTAGACCACGTTCTTAACAACAATATTTAATTCTTTAATTATTTTTTTTAAAGGATTTTTATCAGATAAACTGTGATCTCCTTTTTTTATTATTATTAACTTTTTTTTAGCACCTGTAAATATTGATAGAACTTTTCTAGAAAATGACACTGGAACTACCTCATCATTTTCCCCATGAACCATAG
>Ga0307986_10001474_pt1 | contig 17031 bp, 32 predicted proteins | sample EllFjometageno82_FD_203170 | JGI IMG/M metagenome (GOLD analysis project Ga0307986, IMG submission 203170) | Marine microbial communities from Ellis Fjord, Antarctic Ocean - #82 | ecosystem: Environmental > Aquatic > Marine > Unclassified | place: Southern Ocean | collected 2014-10-09
ATCATGCCGAAGAACATTCGAAGATCCAGGATGTAAAGCACAAGCGCATGCTGATTTCATATACGAACAGATTAATGACTATGGCCATGCTGTAGATATAGAAGTAGAAGCTAAAGCTAAAGAAGTAGCAGTATTAAAATATAAGGACGATGATAATTCTCTATTAGAAAATTATTTGCCCTTTGCTGCTCCGGTAGAAAATCAATTAGTATTAGAAGTTTAATTAAAAAAGATTATGATAGAAATTATTAAAGAAAAACCAATTAAAAGTAGTACTTCAGTAGAAGGAATATTAGTGCAAGTAACAGGTGGTCAATGGTATGGTATTACTGTATTCCGACCAGCAAGAAACCCTTGGTATGGTAGATGTGGTAAATCTACTACAACTGGTAGAATGGATTTTGGATTTGGTACTGAATTATTTCAAACTAGAATTAAAGAAAAACCAGAAGATTTTGAAGGATTAAAAACAATGTTAATAGATGTTCTTAATAAAAAAGCAGAACCTATTAAACATGAAATCAGTTATCTTTAATGGGATCTATAATGAATATCTTTGCTATACTGTTTATTATTTTCTTAAGCTTTGTTTTTCATTGTGTAGTATGGGAAGATGATTATGTTAAGAAATGGTATTGGAAAGTATTAATAGGTGGTGGTATATTAGCATTAACTTTTGCTGCCGTTATGGGTTATTAAATTGTTAATAACTTTTTGAAAATAACGTGAAACTATAGTTCAGAACCGAACAAAATTGATTATATTTATACTATAATTAAATAACAAAATAACATATGCTTACATCTTCAACATCTTACAGCTATAATCCAATAAAAATTAAAAAGTATTATAGGCAATATATTAATAACTATAAAGCCTTCAATATGGAATTTACAGAATTTCTTAGTACAAAATTAGGTATATCTGAGCATGATGCGTTAAGGGTAGTAAAAGAATTAAAATCAACAACTAAATATAAATAAAACATGGGAAACAGAACAGTAAAAACAATCGGAAATTTCAAAGTAGAACTAGGTGATCAAGTAATAATGATCAGGGATCTAAAGGACAATTTATTAAAAGCTGAATCTGTTAGAGCATCTGAAGGTGAGGATCGTTATGAAGAAGTTTGTAAAAATTTAGAGAAAAAAATAGCTGAGCGTAAAGAAAAAGGATTATCAGTATAAAATAAAAAACATGACAACATTTAAAGACTTAAAATTTAAAGATCATCACGGTGGAATCAATGCACACCATGTATTTGAAAACAAATGGGCAATCTCAGTTGCTGCTGGTAGAATGCCTTACTCATCTCCACGAGAAGATGGTTTAGATTCTTCTCAATTCTCTTCATTTGAAATTGCAATCTTTAATCCAAAGGGTGATTTTGCAACGAATGAAGTTTTACAAATTGACGATGATGTTGCTGGGTGGCAAGGTCGTGAAGATATTAATAATATTATAGAAATGATAATCTCACAATAATAGAAAAGCATTAAAACGGAAATGGCAAAAATTAAATTAGAATCACATATGGGTATAGCCTTTGCAACAATAGGCGGTCAAAAATACCTATTCCCAGGATGGATCCCAGTAGAGGATCATATATCATTTAATGATGTTGAGGTTACAAATCCTTATGCAAATCAAAAATCAGAGACTTATACAATTACTGGATCAAGAGGCGATAAATATACTGTAACAAACCGAAATGGCAAATTCTCATGTGATTGCCCGGCAGGTAAATTTCGCGGATCTTGTAAACATTCAACACAAGTCCAGAAAGAATTAAGCTTAGTTGAATAAATAAAGAAAAACAATACATAAATTATGAATTTATCATACGGACAGGCAAAAACAGGAGGTGCAGGTGCCAGTGATTGGGCATTTGGAACCGATCTAGGAATAGCCACAGATGCTGAAGTTTCTTTTGATACTTATGCAAACAAAGGAATGATTAAGAATACCGAAGCAAGCGACGGTTCTGATAATCAAAGAGGTTCTGGTTATACACTAGGAACAAGACAAATGACATCAAACGTTGATAACCCCCTTGATGTAATAGGACAAGCAACTTGTAGTGCAACAGGTGGTACTGGTACAGGTGCTGTATTTCAAATACAAACAGTATATAGCAGAGGTGTAATGGTAATTAACAATTCTTTATTACTTAAGAATGATGTTCATAACTTATCAACAACAGCAAAACTAACAGCAACAGATGCTCCACTTACGGAATCTACAACACCTATTACTGGTACTCAAGCAGGTGGTAATGGCGCTGGTGCAACATACCAAGTAAATTTCGTTAGAGGAAACATTACAAGTGTAACAGTAGTAACTGGTGGAACTGGTTATATTTCTGGTCCAATTGCTAATGCAGCAATAACTTTAGCAAAAGCTGATATTGAGGCAGGTTTAGGTGCAGGTAAAGTTGTTAGTAATGATATTATAGTTTTTCCACTACAAGGTGATGTTAGTGGTGGTATTGGTTCTGTAATTAATGTAACTAATGGTGGTAGTAGATATACTGTTGGTGATGTATTAACATTACAAGAAATAGGCAGTTCAGATATAGGTGACGGAAAGGTTGTAGTAGAAACATTATCTGGTGGAATGGTTACAGGTGCTGCTCCAAATAATAGATATCCTAGAGCAGTAAAAATATCAACTGGTACACAGGCCGCTCCAAAAACAATTGAATTTGTTGGAATGGATGATGTTAATGTTATTATAGGTGGATTTGTTGCTGGTGGAGTATTCCCATTTAGCTTTAAACAAATTATAGATGCTGGGACTGATGCCGTATTAGGCGACATCACTATTTTATATTAAACATAAAAAAAATTAAAAGATGGAAAAAGCAAAACAATTATTTACAAAGGTTGCAGGATGGATTGATTCAAAAGGATTCTCTGCATTGTTATCATTAGGTTTAGGATTAGGACTTTGGGTATTTGGTTATCAAGTTTACGCAGGAATTGCATTCGGTGTATTTTTAACTAGAAACTGGGATCTTCTTAGAGGGTTGGTAAAGAAATAAACAAAAGAAATGAAATACATAAAAATATTTGAGCAGTATATAACTGAAGCAAAGCAATTTGGAGTCAAAGATATAATGAAGGCCTTTAAGAATAAAGAAGACTGGGGTGATACTGCTGAGCAAGTTTATATGAAAGGTGGAAACCTTGTATATGTAGACACTTGGTTTTATGGTGAAGCTAAAGCAATGAAGCAGTTGGAAGATTCTTGGAAGAAAGGTGGTAGCAATTATGATTTTTGGAATAAAGAACATGGTGTTGATTTTAAAATAGTAGATACCTTTTCTGAAGTTAAAGCTTTAGGTAGACATAAAAAATTAACATCCGATGGAATCGTTGGTGTTGTATTAAAAGTAACACCTGGTAAAGTTACAGAATCTATTGATGAAGCAAAGAAAGCTGCAACTAAATTTGTAGATAGTATTAAAGAATCAGTAGTTAATGAAAAATTGGCAAGAGGTTTAAAACCATTATTAAAGACAGGTTCAACTATTACTAAAAAGGTTGGTGAAGATGCATTACTAGATTTATCTGATAAGTTTGATAGTATAGATGATGAATATGCTGGAACTATAGCAAGTCATTTAGATATGGCTATTGAATTAATGCAAGATGGTTATCCTGGAGATGCTACTAAAAAATTAAAGCAATTTAACAAAGCATGTAAGGATGTTCTTAATGGAAAGGAAGTTGGTTCAGCTTTTGAATCAGTAGTTACTGAAGCTATGGATCTTAATGATCCCGTTCTTGTGGCATTCAGACGTACACGAGCAATAATGGAATTACCTAAATTTAAATCAGCTGAAGTAAAATCACGTAGAATTAGTTTTGATAAGTATATGGATTTATTAGATTCACAAGCAGATATAAACCAGGACATTAAAGATAAGGCTGAAGAAATGGCTCAAACACTTAGAGACATGGAACAAGAAGCTGAACCAGAAGGTGGTGCAATAGCAGATAAGTATGGTTCTATTATGATGAAGCAAGAAAAAGAATATGCTCAGTTAAAAGCTAAGAAAGCAAAAATTGATGCTAGGATTGAAAAATACAAAATGAGTTAAAAAACAAAAATTATGAAATACATTAAACACTTAGATGAAAACTTTTCAGATGACAAATCGGCTGAATTGAATGAAGCAGTAAACGCTTCCGGGTATAAAAAAGCAGGAAAATTAGGTTACAATGATCAATTCTTAGGAAGAAGGTCTTTGGCATGGACACTATCAACTGATTTAGGTTTAAAGGCAGCTGATGAATTCGTTGGACCGTGGTTAGGATTTGATCATAAATCAATGTATGCTATTGGTAAAAAGGGAGGAACTATTTTAGATGATGCATTAACCAACAAATATACTTATGATGAATTAAAGAAAGCAGCTGCTGACTTCTTAGGTATTAAAGAATCTGTAGTTAATGAACAAATGGATTTAGAAGATGAATTAGCAAATGAAGAATTTGGTATGGATTTTGATCAGTTAGGTTCAAAGGAAAAGCAATGGGTTCGTGATGAAATGGAAAATACTAAATAAAATTAAAAGATAATGAAATACATTAAATTATTTGAAGCATTTTCTAAAGACTATATGAAAAAGATAGACCTTAAAGATTTTAAGAAAATCAAAAAAGGCGCTAAGCTTATGTATATGGGTGGTAAAGTAGAAGTACTTGACAATAATGGTTATGTTTTAAAACTAAAAGGAGAAGATGATAGAATCTTTATGGTTAATAAATCTCAGTTTGATCATGGTGGAATGACTATGAGAGAATCAGTTAATGAATTAAGATCTGATATGATCTCTGGTACAAGTGGCAGAAGAATAGAATCTTTAGAAGATAGAAAATATGAATTAAAGAAAGATGTTAAAGGCGCTAGGATTGGGGATTTTGTAAATGTATTACTTCCTAAAGGAACTATTATTTATAATTTACCAGGTGGAGTATTCGCTGATCATTTTTCTTTAAAGCAAAAATATTCAAGTAGATCATCACAAGGTCCACGATATTTTGATAAGCCAACCTTTAAAGGTATATCAATTAGACAAATGCCAGATATCTTAGCTGCTATTGAAAAGAATAGTAAAGTTTTAGAATCATTTGATACAGAAGTTAATGAAGGTAAAATTGAATTAGCTTTAAACAAGATTGAGAAATGGATGCCTGAAGATCAAGATGTTCAGCAAGAGTATTATGATATTATTGACAAGGGTAATGTTAAAGGAATGGAAGAGTTCTTAGATATTCATGCAGATGAAGAAGTTTTAAAAACATTTGGTATTAAATATAAAGATCTAGGAAAGCTTGCAAAGGCTGCAATCAAAGAATCGGTAGTTAATGAAGGTAGTGATCAGCAAAGATTAACTCATTTAAGAAAATTTGGTATTGCACCTAACAATCAACCACAAAATGGAGGTTATATTAAATCAGTTTCAAAACCTGGAAAATTCTTCGTGGATTGGAAAGATGCTTTTGATCTAGGTGATGTTGCATTAGAGTTTGTAAAATCTGTAGGTAGTATTTCTGAGTTTGATATTATTGATCTTAAAACAATGAAACGTACAGGTAAACAATTAGATGTTAAGAAAGGTCAATTAGGAAATTTAAGAACTACTTATGGTGTTAGGGTTAATGAATCTTCAGCTAAAGACGGTGGGGATAAATCAAATGGTAACTCTCACCATGATGATCACTCTGATAATACAATTGCCCAACATTGGAAAGATACTTATGGAGAAGAATTTCATTCAAAATATCCAGCAGTTGCTAAAATTATTAAACAAAGAAACATTAAAGATAAAAGAGAGCTTAAAAGAATCTGGGATGAAACTTACGGTGAAAACTTTGAGGAACAATACCCTGCTTTATATAATAAATTAGATTAACTAATGAAACACGTTAAATTATTTGAAGATTACATTAGCGAAAAAACCAGTGGTCAATTAATTAAACCTAAGAGAGGTAAGGTTATTAAATTTAATCATAAAAAATATCCAGAACTTGCAGGAGAATTCTTTGACTTAATTGCAACTGCGTATGCTGCTATTGGTGGTCATGCAAAGATTAAATCAGCAGATGACGTATTTGCAGATCCTGATTGGAATTATTGGGAAGGCTTAGATATCCATGGTGATCAAGATTTTGATATGATAATGTTTGGTAAAAAGACTAAGTTTGGCGTAAAATATTCAGGTGTAGGTCATGATGGTAGTTCTCCAGCTAAAAGAGAATACATTTCTGCAAGAGGCAGGGATCTTCATAAGCTAGGATTTTATATTGAAGTATCAGGCAAAATTGCAAATATTTTAATGAATTCATATAACGTACCACCAGTATTAGATCAAAAAACTGTTGAAAAAGTATTAGGTAAAAAGGTAGATTGGATTGGGGCCAAAGACGGCGAACCTGGAAACGGTTGGTATTCTAGAAAACTAGGCGGTAAAATGCACGACAAAATATTATTAGGAAGACCTAAAATTTAATAAAAATAACTGCCTAAGTATGGCTACAATAAGATAAAATTGTTTATATTTAAATATAACAAATACAAATATGAAAATAGCATACTTACACGGACTCGAATCTAGCATTGATCAAAAAGATCCAAAGATTGAATTTTTAAACAAAAATTTTGATAAGGTTTATTCACCATCTATTAATTATAAAGATAATAATACTTTTAGTAAATTATACAAAGATATTAAATCGTTAAAACCAGATCTTATTGTAGGTTCTTCAATGGGAGGTTATATTTCTTATTTAATTGGAAGAAAATTATCAATCCCAGTTTTACTCTTTAATCCAGCAATGGTTGGTAGAACATTCGATCCAGCTGTAGACGATTCAAATTTAAAAAATACTAGAGTTGATGTAAGATTCGGTAAAGGCGACGCAGTTATTAGTGGTATAGATGTAAGAAAATACTTTAAAGATAATAAAGTATCTTTTAATTATAAAGGATACGACGGTGGGCATAGAGTACCTGCTGATGTATTCATAAACAGTATTAAGGATATCTTAAACCTGAGTGAGATACATAATAAAACAAACAAAACAAACATGAAGCATATAAAACTATATGAACAATTTATATCAGAAGCAAACGATATCTCACAAGAAGGTCACTCATTAAATCAATTAGCAGACAGTCAAATTGGAGGAGTTCCAGCTACTGAATTTCAAAATGAACATGATTTAGATCTAGATGCTATCACAAGAGCTATTACTCACACTAAAGAAATTAATAGATACGAACTTAGAGATATCATAAACGGTACTGCTCCTAAATCAAAGATCAAAAGATTCTTAAATAAATATAAAAAGTAATGAAACATGTTAAATTATTTGAAGAATTTCAGTATAATCCATTAGTTAATGAAACTTATGAACTACTGGAAGGTACGGTAAGTTATGAAGATCTTAATGATATTTTAAATGAAGGAATCTTTTCTTTTATTAAGGGCATATTTATGAACCCTTTTCAAAAAAGAAAGTTAAAAAAACTAGGAAATGAATTATTTAAAGCAAAGGTTCAAATTCAAAAACTAGAAATAGAAGAAAACGACATTGATAAAATGGAAGATGAATTAAAATCAAAAGATTCTAATTACAGTTCGGATTCTTCTATACAAAATGCAAAAAATGCTGAAGATAAAAAGTTAGGAGCTTTACAAAATAAAGAAGCAATTATAATTGATCAAATGGATTTGGTTGCTGGAGATAATGAAACTCTAACCAAGTATGTAAATAAGATAAAGCTAGAAATTAGAATAAAAGCCAATGATGCAACTATAAAATTGGCTGATGCTGAAATGAGTAGAATATTGAACAAGTTGCAAAAGAAAGATGCTAAAGAAGTTAAAACTTTAGACAAAGAATTAGCTAAAGCTTCATAAAAATAATACAAGATGTGACTGCAAAAAAATACTTACAAAAAATAAAAGATACTCTAGTCTATTTTGATTTTGAGCCTTTGTTGTTTATGTGGGTTGCTAGTGATATTTTAAATAACATGGTGTTATGGTCAACTTTATCGTATTGGGAAGCTGCTGATCAACCTTACACATATTGGTTATACTTTGCATATTTAATAGGCAGTGTTGGTATGATGATATTTTTGCATAATAAAAAATGGTTAGCTAGATTCATTACATATTACTTAATCATTTACTTATTTTCAACTATACGATATTTAGTAAACATTTTTGGTGGAGACGGAGAACCCTTTGCAGTCATAGATGCAAAAAACATCCTTATAACTTGTTGGTATGCATCAATGTGGATTTGGATTTTATTTAAAGTAAAAAAAGAAATCTTGCACAAGTCATTATCATGAGCGAAAACCTAACTACAATAATAATTACAGCAATCTCTGTCATCTTTGGTGCAGGTGGTTGGAAGTTCTATGAATTTCTAATACGTAGCAAACGAGAGAAGCAAAAAGAAGATAAATCTGAACAAACAATTTACAGGGATGATTTAATTGCTAGAGTAGAGCGATTAGAAAAAGACAAAGATAATTGCACAGATAGTTTAATGGAAGTAAAGACTCAAGCAGCAGCATTAAGTGTTAAAGTTGAATTTCTAGAAAGAGAACTTGACAGAATAAAATCTAGGTAATATGAAAAAGTTAAAATCTTTTAATATTATTTGGTTCATATTTTTGTTATTTACAATCAGTTTTACAATATACAAATTAATACAAAGAGAATCTCAATATACTCATATTGAAAAAGTTATTAAAAAACATAATGCTATAAGAGAATCTTTGGAGAACCCTACTCACCCTACTATACGTAAACCGGCAAGTAGTCAAATCGGAATTATGGGTATAGATAGTGTTAGAGTTATTAATTAATCTCACCTCTAAGAAAGAGTTACTAAATTACATATATACATACATATATTCTATACAATGATGCTAGCCCCTCTCTATCCTCTTTAGACATTGTTTAAATACCTAATTGACTACCATATTCTCATAAAACAAAATTCATTTCTTGTATATAATAATAAATACTTATTATAATATGAAAAAGGGAATAATAGCTGGTAACTTTGATGTAATGCACCCTGGCTATATATTTTAAAAGAAAAGCAATGATGGACAATTTTATAGATCAAGCAATTTATAACTCTTATCAAATATTAACTGGGTGGATGACAATGGATCAAATCATAGAGCATTTAGAAATAAGAAGAACAGAGAGATATGATCCTGATGATATATCTCTAATACCAGTTTTCTTTATTCCGCCAGGTGAAGAAGCTGATGATGAACAAATAGACACAATGATAGCGCACTTTGAGGATATGGAATGTTATGAAGAATGCGCAGAATTATTAAAACTAAAAACAAACAAATAAAAAGATGAAAAAAACATTACAAAAGATTAGAGACGAAAGAAACCATACAAAACCCTTAATGAAATCATTCTTGTTGAATCATAAAGGAAATAAGTACAAAGCAAACACTTTATTAGGTTTATTATGGAATTACGCAAGAGGTAAAAAAGGTTAAGGATTATGATTTGGAAGGTAATAGGAATAGCGTTTATTGTGAATGCTGCATTTATTGGGTGGGCGTTATATTCTGCACCTTTAATGCCAGACGATTATGATTTAAAAGAGGAAGATATATGGCCTGCTGATGAATGGCCAGATAATATATATGATGAAGAAGATGAAGACTGCCCAGAACCTAATGATAGTTTAAAAGAAGCAGCTAAAAACTTTAAGAATGCCAACAAAGAAAATTAGAAAAGAATTAAAAGAAGCAAGTCCAAAAGAGGTAAGTTACGCAATATTTGAAAACTTCTTTTTTGGGTTAAGTGGGGCTATGATAGTTCCGTTTATTGCTCTAAGAATGGATATAGCAGTACTCATAGGTTACATGGTACATTACTTTTATATTAGTAAAGTTATTAATCGGCCTAAATATACTACATCTTTAGCAAAGTTTATCTTATTCCCAATTCCTACTGCATTAGGTGGATTTACAGGATATAAGATAGCTTACTTTGTTTCGCAATACTTAACACAATACATACAATGATAGAGCTAAATTTACAATCTTCATTAACAACTTACAGTAAATGTGTAACACAAATAATACATTTTATTGGTGGGGAAAAAAGAACTTACACTGGAGTTTTAACTGAAACTATAAAACAAGGCCAATTTACAAAAATGCAATGCAAGAATGGAACAATTATTATGATAAATGATAAGAACGTTCTATGCATTGAAGTATTTAAAGAAAATAACCAATGACAAAAGAAGAACAGGATTTTACAATAGACGAAAGATATCAAGACCTTTTGCAAACAATTTTAAATTTTGGAATAGAGAAGAAAGACAGAACTGGAACTGGAACAAAATCAATATTTGGATATACGATAAGGCATGATATGACTCAAGGGTTTCCTTTGCTAACTACAAAGAAGATGGCTTATAAGTCAATGATAACAGAATTAAAATGGTTCTTAAAAGGAGATACTAATATTAAGTACTTGGTTGATAATAATTGTAACATTTGGAATGGTGATGCTTATAAGAAATATCTAAACATATACAACTACAACTTTAAGGATGATGACACCATAGAACCATTAACTATGAATGAGTTTATAAAAGATTTAAAGAGTGATGATAAATTTGCTGAGCAGTGGGGTGAGTTAGGGCCAATTTATGGAAAGCAATGGCGAGAATGGTCAGCTGAAGGCGGAGCTGCTTATAAAGATCAAATAAAAGATTTACTTAATGATATTAAAACTAACCCTGATTCACGTAGGTTAATGGTATCAGCATGGAACCCTGGTGAATTACACAAGATGGCGTTACCGCCTTGTCATTATGGATTTCAAATTTATACAACTGAATTAACGCTAAAGGAAAGACAAGAAGAATTTTGCCATAACTTAAATAAAGATATTGGTTATGCAAAAAACCTAGAGCATGTAGATTTAGATAAGAATGATGTTCCTAAAAGAAAAATATCATTAGCATGGAATCAAAGATCTGTAGATGTATTTTTAGGTTTACCATTTAATATTGCAAGTTATGCATTACTCCTTCAGCTAATAGGAAAGGAAGTAAATATGATACCTGATCAACTGATTGGTAATCTAGGAGATACGCATCTATACCTTAATCATTTAGAACAAGCAAAAGAACAAATAAGTAGAGAACCATATATGCTACCTGAAATGCAAGTAAGAAACATAGATATACTAAATGGAGAATTTGAATATTCATTATTTGAATATTGGCCTCACAAAAAGATTAAAGCACCACTAAGTAATTAATATGGAAACAATTAAATTATTAGAAGAAATAAGAAATGATTTTGTTAATAAATTTGACAATGACCCGCTCGTTAAAAGAGTATGTAATGTAATGATTAATGAATATAAGGCGAGAAGTAAAGCAATTAAGAAATGAAGTTTAGATCAGGTAAATATGCAGGATTAACTGTAGAGCATGTTAAGAAGATAGCTCCGTGGTATGTTCAGTGGGTTCGTGAAAACAGGCCAGAGATGCTAAGAGACCGTTCTCCTAAACCACAACCTAAACCTTATAAAAAACCAGTATACATAGATCCACCAGATATACCTAAAGAGGGTGCGATAAAACCTAACTATGATTTTGACAACATGTTTTAATGATTAAACTACAAACCGAAGACTACGAACAACTATTAGATAGGATTAAAGTAATAAGCCAAGTAGTAGATAATAATTTACAACAACACCCGGTTGCTAAAATACATACTGATATCAAAGATCATATAGCAAAAGCAAATGATGAACTGTTTAAAGCAACTCTAACTATAAAGACCATATATAACAAAATGGCAAAGGATCCAAACGAAAGCGATTATGACGATATAGAAAATTCTGAATATGATGGCATCAGCATAGATAAGCCAACCGAGTATAACGATGACGAGTACGATTACTAAATAAAACCAATAACGATATGAAAAACCTAATTAAATTAATCTGTATAATAATATTAGCTCTATCATTTAATAGCTGCGCAACATTCCATTTAAGTACACTCAATCATGATCCTGTATATACAGTAGAAGGTTCAGATGTAGAGATAGTAGTAATAGATAATGAACAACAGCTTCGAAACAAACTAAGAACCGATTTTAATTTTAGGTACGACTTTGCTCAATATGCATTAAGACAACCTCACTCGTTTGATTGGAGATTTAATAGATTCAATAGAGGGTATAATCAATATTCTATATTTGGTACTAATACTTGGGGTTATAATAATTCCTATTGGAACAGAGACCAGATGTGGATGGATTGGGTATGGAATTATCCGTATGGAAATGGAATAGGTTGGTCTTATTCTTGGAGTAATAATCATTGGTCAAGTAATAGCTGGAATAGCCCTTATGGTTGGAACAATTATTATGGTTGGGGTAATGGATATAGGTGGAACCAGAACCATCCCTATATGTACGGTAGAAGAGGCTCAAGAGGTCGAAGTAACTCCACCGTATATTCCCCAAACAATAGACCAATTAGATCTAATAGAATTGTAGATTTAGATGGCAGCACTTCTGATAGTCGCACATATTTACAGACTCTCCGAAATCTATCAAATGCCAACAGATCTATTCAAAGGACCAAGCCGCCAAGAACTCAAACGCCAATACAATCAGTAGTACCACAAAGGCCAAGACTAATTAGAAATAGCGAAACAAGAGTAACTAATCCACCTACTAAAACTATACGTCAATTATATCCATCAGGTTTTAAAAATGCTAATCCTCAACCAACTCGCTCTCGCCCTAATTCTGCCAGACCAGTTAAGCAAAGTGTTCGCAAAACAACTACTAATTCATCAAGAAAGATAAAGGGTAATTAATAATAATCTGAGTAACGCGTATCGCAATCTAATATACTGGTAATACGCGCAAATACCTTATATACTCATATTCTGCTTAGTACTAACAGTCTTTCCGTTCCGGAGGTCTGTTTGCTGATAACTGGCTCATGATCTCTAGTTCCAGACTCGGTAGATATATAGTACTCAAAATATTATGATTAACTATCTGTAGTAACCCTTTTACTCTTTACACCTGTCCCCTCTTCACTGCAACTACCCACAATCTGCTCTGGTTGACTCTAATGACTAGCAATGTCTATAAGGGAGATCCAAATAAATCTGTGCACGCTAACACCTGACCTAGGCCTCCAGATCTGTGTACCTCGACAATAATAGTAGCAGAGCAACTATAATAGTTACTTGTAGCCCTCTAATGATGCTCAAACTTATAATGTCCTGTTGTAGCGAAGAGAATACTATGAAAATCGGAGGATTGTTAATAACTTTTTGAAAATAACTAGCCTTTTATGGCCGGAATAAGATAGAATTGATTATATTTATATTATAATAATTTAAACAAACAAAAACGGAATGAAACAAACAATCACACAATTCGACAACAGGAATCTACAAGCGCTGAGAGTAGAAATGGACAATGCGTTACAAGCTATCAGCAACAAGTACGGAATAACTATTAAGGCAGGTAATGCTAGTTACTCAGATAATGAATGTACCTTCAAAGTTAAATGCAATACTAAAGATACTGATGGTACTGTAATTACTAAGGAAGCAAAAGACTTTGATCGCCATAAAGGATTACATGGCTTATGGCATCTGAATGTTGGTGACAATATTACTATACAAGGATCGCCTTATATCTTAACAGGATTTAATACCAGAGCAAGAAAGGCTCCGATCAATTTTAAGAACTCGGCAGGTGCTGGATACAAATGTTCAGTAAGAATGTTACTAATGGAAAACTCTAAATAATATGGCTATGCAATTACAATTTATTAAAGAAGATGCGGTGGTAGAATTCATCGACAAAATGCACGAAGTTACAACCGAATCTATACTAGGCGATGAGTCTATTGTACATCTACTATCTGGGAGTGTACCTCAACAAATATCGGACCAGGAAAACCCGTTAGGTATGGTAGAATGCTTCTTACAATTATTTATAGATCGTGAGGAGTATGAAGTATGCCAACAACTAGTAGATAGCCATCCACAATTGTTAATAACCTAGAGCAATTGTTAATAACTTTTGAAAAATAAATAGAGAAGTATGGCCGGAATAGGTATAAATTGATTATATTTATATATAATAATTAATTAAAACAAAACGGAAACATTATGATCAAAGCATTCGAAACAAAAGCAAACCTTAAAGAAGCAACAACATTACTAAGAACTGAGATTAAATCTCTAAAATCTCTGGTTAGATTAGATAAGACGCAACGTGCTATTATCAAACCTATTATAGAGGAAAGAGTAAATAAGCTGAAATGGATCTCAGGATTTAAAACATGGAACTTCGGTTTCGAAGGTGGCGGTTGGAATTCTAATGTAGCTAAGACTAAAGAAGAATCGATTAAAAAAGCAAAGAAAGAGTATAAAGGCAGTAAACATACTGTGGTTTCTGAAAACAGTTTCCGAGTTGCTACTGAAAGAGATACAGCAAACTTATTATCGATGTTCTACTAATTGTTAATAACTTTTTAAACAAAACAAGAATTTATAGTTCAGAATCAGTATAAATTGATTATATTTATACTATAATTAAAAAACGGAAATAAATGAAAAAAGTACAAAAAATCAAATCGCGGCTAACTCAGATTAGCAATGTCAATTACGAAAAGGGTTTATTCGAAGCCCACAAAACAAACACTCCATTAGACGGACTATTTAGTATCGACGGTGGAGTTCCTAAAGCTACCAATTGGATGGTGGTTGGGGATCCTGGTGTTGGTAAATCTACTGTTACACTGGATATTATAGCAAATGCTAAAAAGACTGGATCTAAAGTATTATTCATATCTGCTGAAATGAATCAGGTGGATTTATACTTATATGTTAAAAGGTATCCTAAGTTCGGAGAATTAGATATATTCTTTCCACAAGAAATAGAAGATACTGAATGTCCGAAACAAGTATTAGAAGAAATCTTAGATGAAGGGTATGATATTGTTTTAATTGACTCCTTCGTTGAACTACAAGAAACTATTCGCGAATCAGGCAGAATGACCAGAAACAGTTCAGAGAAATACTTATTGGATCTAATGTACAAACATAATCTAGGATCTAATCAAGGTAAGTGTTTTACATCATTCCTTAATATACAACAGGTTGGAAAATCTGGTATATTCGTCGGTTCAAATAAACTGAAGCATATGACTACTGGAATGATGGAGATCAGATTCGTAGATGAAAACACTCAAGATGAAAGGTATGTTACATTCAGTAAAAACCGAAGAGGCCATGTAGGAAAACAAATGTACTTTGATTTATCTGCTGCAGGTAATGTAACATATGATACTGAAAGGTTCAAGAAATCTGAAAGCCTTAAGAGATTAAAGAAAGCTGAAAAGGAAAAGATTAAAAAATCAGGTTTAAAGTTCGATGCGCTATTCGGATTAGATAAAGACAAAGAAGAAACTGAGTCCACGAATAAATAAGGTAATCAAAATTGTTAATAACTTTTGAAACAAAACAAGAGTTTATGGTTCAGAACCGAACAAAATTGATTATATTTATATTATAATAATTAAAACAAAAACAGTAAAATTTATGAAAGAAATCACAACATTATCGCCAACTGCATTCGCACTCCGTAAGGACGAAGCAATTAGGAACGAAGTAATGAGAAAAGAAATCAGTCTATCTGAATTCAATGTAATCGACAATACTCATATCGAGGTTGACGGAGTAAAAATCGAACTAACTGCATTCGCCTTCAAAAGGCTATTAGGTAGGTTAAGAATACCAACCGCATTTGCGAAAAGGTTTGAAACAGGATTTGGATCTGATGGATTACAACAATTAGTTCAAATGATGAAAACAATGAAATCATCTAAAAACGATCAAACGGTAACGCTATTGGTTGATCCAAGAGAAAAGAAAGTTACTAACATTCTACCTGCAGGTTATGCAAGTATTAGTAATGAAGCATTCATTGATTTTGCTGAAGGATATATCAACCAATATGGATTAGAGGTTAAAGACTTCGGTTCAGATCCAAACGGTGGAGCTACTATTAACTGTGTATCTCCAAACTCTGTATTTAAAGTACCAGGTATGTCGGATGAAATATTCAATACCGGTGTAACATTCAGAAATACACCAACCAGAGGATTAGAAGTATCACCATATCTGAATCGCCTTGTTTGCTCAAATGGTATGTCATCTACGGCATTCTCTGAAACATACGGTTTACATGAACTAACGGATAAATCTATTCGTGAATTTAATGATCATATGATACAAATGGCATCTACTGGGTTTCAACCTGTAGGTTTAGCCGATAAGATTAAAGCTGCTAATAATACTGATGCAAGTATTGCTGAAGTACAACGCGCTATGTCTGCAATGTTATCTACTGATAAAAAAATAGATTTTGAATATATGCAAAGGTACTTACCGATTAACCGAGTTATGAAAGCATACTCTGATATAGGTGCTGAACCATCTACCTTTACTACAAAGCAATTACAAAATGCTAAATCAGGTTTATCAATCTGGGAAGTAGTTAATGGTATAACAAACTTTGCATCCAATGATGAAAAATACAATATAGATGATCATAAAACTGGTAATCTAATGGTATCAGCAGGTAACCTTTTAATGAAAAAGAATTTTGATACTGAAGCATTACTACAATTTGATCCATTCGCAAACAAACAATTACTGAATGAATCTGAATCTGCTCGTTTAATGGGACAAGCATAATAACCTTCCACATACAATGGCTGTAGTTTAGATTTCCGTTTATCTACAACAACGTATAGTGTAAAAGGCTCCTAGAAATAGGGGCCTTTTTAGTGCCATTGTTTTAAGTGATGCATTTACTAGGTCAAAATAGGGTGCAAATACTCACTCTAGACTAGGCCATTATACACTCCCTCTAGAGCAGCCTGTCTAGAGC
>Ga0307986_10001475_pt1 | contig 17021 bp, 15 predicted proteins | sample EllFjometageno82_FD_203170 | JGI IMG/M metagenome (GOLD analysis project Ga0307986, IMG submission 203170) | Marine microbial communities from Ellis Fjord, Antarctic Ocean - #82 | ecosystem: Environmental > Aquatic > Marine > Unclassified | place: Southern Ocean | collected 2014-10-09
ATATTGAAATTATAACTGAAGAAAATGCTTTTGTTCATGTATCGGGGCATCCTAATAGAGATGATTTAAAAGATATGTATAGCTGGGTAAAACCGAAATCTATCATTCCAGTCCATGGCGAACACCGTCATATGATTGAACAAGCAAAATTTGCTAAAGAAATGAAAGTTCCTCATAGTCTACAAATAGAAAATGGAGACATTATTAAAATCTACCCTGGAAACAATCCACAAATAATTGATAAAGCTCCATCAGGTAGAATGTATCTTGACGGTTCTGTTTCTGTAAGAGATGATTCTAACTCTATTAAAGAAAGAAGAAGTCTGGCAATTAATGGCTACTTAGACATTACTTTGCCAATAGGCAGTAATGGTAAAATTAGAAAGCCAGTAATTTCATTTAAAGGACTGCCAATAGACGATCTAGATGAGTCATTTATTTTTGATATGGAAGATGAAATAGCTGAAATTTGTAAAACATTTTCATTACAAAATAAAAAACAAGAATATAATTTAATAGAAGCTCTTAAACAAAGCTGTAGAAGAATTGTAAGAGAAAAAACAGGTAAAAAACCTTATACTAGAATTAACCTAGCAAGAATCTAATGTCTACCACTGGATCTTTAATAGTTTATATCTCAATTTGGTGGATAGTTTTTTTTTCAGTTCTGCCCTTTGGAATAAAATCACAAAATGCGAAATTTAGTGATGAATTACATGGTAATGATCGAGGTGCTCCGAAAAACCCTAAAATTGCAAAAAAATTTTTGATAACTACTTTAATTACTTCAATAATATTTTTAGTTATATATTATCTAGTAAGTCAAAATTATTTAAATTTAAGAAACTATTTACAATAATGCTGCTTTCAAAATTTTTTTTACCATTAATAAAAGATTTGCCATCTGAAGCAAAAATTAAGTCTCACCAACTAATGCTTAGAACTGGAATGATTAAACAATCATCAGCTGGTATTTATTCATGGTTACCTCTAGGTTTTAAGGTACTGAAAAAAATTGAAACTATAGTTAGGCAAGAACAAAATGATATTGGTGCACAAGAAATGTTAATGCCAACTATACAGTCAGCAGATATTTGGAAAGAAAGTGGAAGATATAATGACTACGGTGATGAAATGTTAAGAATTAAAGATCGTCAAGGAAGAGAAATGCTTTATGGTCCTACCAACGAAGAACTTATAACAGAAATTTTTCGCTCAAGTATTAAATCATACAAATCATTACCTCAAATGCTTTACCACATTCAATGGAAGTTTAGAGACGAAGTGAGACCGAGATTTGGTATAATGAGGTGTCGCGAGTTTTATATGAAAGATGCTTATTCTTTTGACATCAATGATGAAGAAGCAAAAAAATCTTATAATAAAATGTTTTATTCTTATTTAAAAATGTTTACAAAACTTGGACTTAAAGCGATACCAATGGCGGCAGACACAGGACCTATTGGAGGGGAACTATCTCATGAGTTTATTGTTTTAGCAGATACTGGAGAAAGCAATGTTTATGCTGACAAAAATATTTTTGATATTAATACTAATAAATATGACTTTAATGAAAAATCTTTAGAAAAAATGAGAAATAATTTTACCTCTTTTTATGCTGTAACAGACGAAAAATTTAATAAAAACGAATTTGATTTAAAAGTTAAAAAAGATGATCAAATTTCTGCAAAAGGAATAGAAGTGGGTCACATTTTTTATTTTGGTGATAAATATTCTAAACTTCTTAATTGTCTAGTGGACCACCAAGAGGGAAAAAAAGTTCCTGTTAAAATGGGTTCTTACGGAATAGGAGTCTCTAGATTAGTCGGCGCATTAATTGAAGTAAATTTCCAAAATGGAGTTATGAAATGGCCTAAATCTGTCTCACCTTATGATGTTGTGATTATAGCAAGTATAAACAAAAATGATAAACAAAGCTTTGAAACTGCAGTAAAAATTTACAAAGAACTCCAAAGACAAAAAATTGACGTACTTTTAGATGATGTAGATGAAAATATGTCTGCTAAATTTAAAAAACACGATTTAATTGGTATTCCATATCAGATCATAATTGGCTCCAAGTCTGAAGAAAATAAATTTGAATTTAAAGAGGTTGGAGAAAATTCAGTATTCTTAAGTTTTGAAGAAATTAAAGAAAAGATAAAAAATTAAATTGTTCACCTCAGCAGAAAGATTAATAGCATTAAGAAATTTGAAACCTAAAAGGAAAGAAGGTTTTTTAAAAGTTATTTCAATCTTTTCTTTTATTGGAATTATGCTCGGTGTTGCAATTTTAATTATAGTTATGTCTGTCATGAACGGCTTTAGAACAGAACTTACTAATAAAATTCTTGGATTTAATCCTCATGTTATCATTAAACCGTATAATGAATCAAAAATTGACTCAAAATTTAGAGATCAGCTAGCTAAAAATTTTACCAATATACAAGTTTTAGATTCTTATAGCGGAGAAGGAGTAGTAATTAATAATGATTATGCAAAAGGTCTAATGATTAAGGGTTTAGACCAAGATAATGAGAAAAATTTAAATTTTTTAAAAAAAATTTTGATTGAAGGTAGCAGCGGCAAAATAAAAAAAGGACAAATAATAGTTGGCAAAGAATTAGCAATAGAATTGAATTTAGCTGTAGGCGATAAAATTAATCTTCTATCATCAGTTTATATCGGCACCCCTTTTGGAGGTCTTCCTAAGCAAGAAACTTATTTTGTTGGAGGTATTTTTAGTAGTGGTTTTTATGAATTTGACAAAAACGTTGTTTTTTTAAATTTAAAAGAAACGTTATATTTTTTTGGTAAAACTAAGCGTGACATTAATCTAGAAATTTATTTATCAAATCCATTAAAAGCCGATGAAATTAAAGACAAGATAGGATTAATGAATAATAATTTTTATGTTTATAGTTGGATTGATTTAAACAAATCATTCTTTAGCGCTCTTAAAGTTGAAAGGAATGTAATGTTTATAATCTTAACTTTGATTATTATAGTAGCAGCCTTTAACATTATTTCTGGATTAACAATTCTGATTAAAAACAAAACTAAAGAAATTGCTATTTTAAAAACTTTGGGCTTAAGTAACAGCTCAATAATAAAATCCTTTTTTTTAACAGGTTTTACCATTGGCTTTATGGCCAGTGTTTCCGGTATTCTTATTGGTGTTTTATTTTCAGAAAATATTGAATCTATAAGAGTATTTCTGTCTTATATTTTGAATGTTGAAATATTTCCTAGTGATGTATATTTTTTAGATGAGTTACCAAGTGAAATAAATTCATTTTCAATCATGATTATTTTTATTTTCTCACTCGTAACAACAAGTTTAGCTTCATTAATTCCTGCTATAGCGATATCTAAGATGAATACAATTAAAGCATTAAAATATGAATAATAACATTTTAGAAATTAAAAAAATTAATAAAAATTTTCAACATAGAAATAAATTAATTGAAATTTTCAAAAATATAAATTTAAACTTTAAAAAAGGAGAGCTTGTAGCTCTTGTTGGGCCATCTGGATCAGGAAAATCTACACTATTAAACATGATTTCTTTAATTGACAAACCAACATCAGGCCAAATTATTTTTAACAACAAAGATATGGGAAATTTAAGTGAAGAGAATAAAAATGACATTAGAAAAAAAAATATTTCTATGATTTTTCAAGACAACAATCTTCTTACTGACTTTACGGCTCTAGAAAATGTACTCTTGCCACTAATAATAAGAGAAGAAGAAATTAAGCTATCACAAAAAAAAGCAGAAAAGATACTAGCTAGTTTTAATTTAAAAAGTAGACTGAACCACTATCCAGATGAACTATCTGGTGGAGAACAGCAAAGAGTTGCAATCGCAAGAGTATTAATTTCCGAAACAGATTTAATTTTAGCAGATGAACCCACTGGAAACTTAGATCACAAAACATCACAAGAAATATTTTCATATTTTTTAAAACTTAAAAAATTAAATAAGACTATAATTTTTGCAACTCACAATAGAGATTTAGCTAATAAAGCAGATTACAAGTTGAGTATTTTGAATGGTAATATAAAAAGAGTTAATGCCAAACGTCAAAGTTTTTAATAACTTTAAAATTCACACTCAATATTCTATCTGTGAAGGTGCGATTAAAATTGATGATTTAGCACAATATTGTAAAGAAAAAAAAATACCCAATGTAGGAATATGTGACAGCTTAAATCTTTGTGGAGCATTAGAATTTGCAGAGAAAGTCAGCAAGTCTGGAACACATCCAATAATTGGAACACAAATAAATTTTTCTATAGAAAATTCTATAGGTAAATTACCCTTGTTTGCCAGCTCATCTCACGGATATAAAAATCTAATTAAATTATCTTCCAAAAGCTATTTAGATTCTGACGAAAGAACAGATCCACATTGCAAGATTAGTGAATTTAAAAATATTAACGAAGGTTTGATGCTGTTGAGCGGCAATCATCTTGGTATTTTTGGTAAATTATTTAAACTTAATAAGTTAAAACAAATAGAAGAAGCTGTTAAAGAATTAAAAAATATATTCAAAGATCGTTTTTACTTAGAAATACAAAGACATGATGAAGCCGGTGAAGAAAATTATGAAAATTTTATAATTAAGCTTTCTCAGATAAATCAAGTACCTTTAATTGCAACCCAAGAAGTTTTCTACTTAAAAAAAGATATGTACGAGGCTCACGATGCTTTGGTTTGCATAGGACAAAAAAATTTTGTTGATGACCCAAATAGACTAAAATTTAGTGACCAACATTTTATTAAAAAAAATGAAGATATAGTTACTTTATTTAAGGATATTCCAGAAGCGCTTGAAAATAATTACAATTTTCCTTTTAGATTTAATTTTAAGCCAAAAAAAACAATTCCATCTTTACCTACAATAAAAACAGAGAAAAATATTACAGTCGAAGACGAGTTGCTTGAACAAGCCAAAGAAGGTTTAAATAATAGACTTGAAAATTATATTTTAAAAAAAAACCCAGAAACTAAAAAAGAAAAAATATTTAAAATTTACCAAGACAGGCTGACGCATGAATTGAATATTATAAATTCAATGAATTATCCTGGATATTTTTTGATTGTTTCTGATTATATACGTTGGTCAAAAAAAAACAATATTCCTGTAGGCCCGGGAAGAGGTTCAGGAGCTGGATCTCTAGTTGCGTATTGTTTAGATATAACTGATGTTGATCCAATTGAATTTGATTTGATATTTGAACGATTTTTAAACCCAGATAGAATTTCAATGCCAGATTTTGATATAGATTTTTGTGAGGAAAAAAGAAACTTAGTTTTTGAATATCTAAAATCTAAATATAAAAATGGTGTTGCACATATTATTACTTTTGGAAAATTAAAAGCCAGAATGGCAATAAGAGATATGGGTAGAGTTCTTGGTTTACCTTATGGACACGTAGACAAAATTAGTAAAATGATCCCATTTGATCCATCAAGACCCCTTTCTTTACAGGAATCAATTGACCGAGAGCCTAGATTTAAAGAAGAGATTAGAAATAATAAAAAAGTTGAAAAATTAATTGAACTATCGTTAAAAGTTGAAGGTCTAAATAGAAACATGGCAACACATGCCGCTGGAGTGGTTATAGCAGGAGAAAATTTATCTGAACAGGTTCCCTTATACAAAGATCATTCTGCTAATCTGATATTACCATCTACGCAGTTTGACATGCACTCATCAGAAAATGCCGGTCTAGTTAAGTTTGATATACTTGGCCTTACTGCTCTTACTGTTATCAGTAAAACAATTAAAATGTTAAGTCTAAAAAATATCAAACTAGATATTAGTAAAATAGATCTGCAAGACCAAAATATTTTTAAATTATTATCTACTGGAGAAACTACAGGATTATTCCAATTAGAGAGCACAGGTGTCAGAGCTACCTTACGACAAATGAAACCTACAGAGTTTAACGATATAGTGGCCTTAGTCGCTCTTTATAGACCAGGACCAATGGGCAATATTCCTACATACAATGAATGTAAAAACGGACAAAGAAAACCCAATTATATTCATGAAACTTTAGAAAAAATTTTAAAACCAACTTATGGCATTATAATTTATCAAGAACAGGTGATGCAAATTGCACAAACACTTGCTGGTTTTACGGCTGGTGAAGCCGACATTTTAAGAAGGGCAATGGGCAAGAAAAAAAGAATAGAGCTTGAAAAGCAAAAAGAAAAATTTGTTTTAGGTGCGTTAAAAAATGGTATTAAAAAAGATGTAGCTAACTACGTTTTCACTAAAATCGAACCATTTGCCGATTATGGTTTCAATAAAAGTCATGCAGTCGCCTATGCTCTAATTGCATTCCAAACTGCTTATTTAAAAACATATCACAAAGAAGAATTTATAGCCGCTTCAATGTCAACAACTCTAACAAATACTAGCAAACTTAGAGAGTACGTCGAAGAACTAAAAAGATTAAAAGTTGACGTTATCAGGCCTTCAATAAATAATTGTTTCGCAGAATTTAAAGCTGATACAAACAAAATATTTTACGGATTAGGAGCGATTAAAAGTGTCGGCTTCGAAGCTATTTCAAATATTGTAGATGAAAGAGAAGAGAATGGAAAATTCAAATCATTTACAGACTTTATAAATCGGGTTGACCCAAAAGACATAAACAAATTACAACTTGAAGGTCTTGTAAAAGCTGGTGCGTTTGATGAAATTGATTTAAATAGAAAAAAAATATTTGACGCTATACCAAAAATTATTCAAACAATAAAAAGTAAATATGATGAAAAAGTAAGCAACCAAACAAACCTATTTAACGAAACAAACAACAGTGACAACGAAGTATTCGAATTTGAAAAAACTAAACCATGGACTAAAAAAGAATTATTAAGTGAGGAATTTGTGTCATTGGGGTTTTACATTTCAGACCATCCATTAAATGAATATAAAGAATTTTTTACACAGCTTAAAATCGAAAATTATAAAGATTTTGTAGACAGCAATAAGACAGAAGCCTTAATTGCAGGTACAATAATGTCTATTCAAGAAAAAAAAAGCGCTAAGGGAAATTCTTATGCAATTATAAAATTTAGTGACAACAAAAGCGAATTTGAATTATTTCTATTTGCTGATTTTTTTTCAACTAATAGAGAGAAATTAAAAGAATCTAATTCTTTTATTTTAACATTGCACAAAGAAAAAAATGATAATGAGAGCAGCCTAAATAGAGTTAACATTAGAAAAATAGTTGATCTTTCAGATCTGGTCAATAAACCCTATGAAAGTGTGTCAATAGAATTAAATAATAAAGAAAAATTGCAAGAGCTTAATGAATTATTGAAAAATAATGGCGACACTAAAGTTAGTGTCATCTTAAAGCATAATAATAAAAATTACTCTTTTGAACTCGAGAAAAACAGAAAGTTTGATTTTAATTTGTTTAGCTTAATAAAAAACAAGGAATACGTTAAAAAAATAAGTTTTTAGAAGCTTGATTTGTAAGTTTTTTAAATGTATGAGAACATAATTTCGCACACAGCGCAAAGGAGTAAAATCCTACCGGTCTCGAAAGAGGTTTGCTGTGGTGGATTAACCGGAAAAACTATGAATATACCTGAGGTAAGCATCAAACAACTATTAGAAGCTGGAGTTCATCTGGGTCACAAAACTTTAAGATGGAATCCAAAAATGAAAAAATTCATTTTTGGTGAAAAAAATTCAATACATATAATCGACCTTACACAAACAGTTATTTATTTTAAAAGTGCATTAGCAGAAGTTTACAAATGTATTTCAAGCGGCGAAAAGATATTAATTGTTTCTACAAAAAAACAAGCCTCAGAACAAATTACAAATTTAGCAAAAGAAACTAACCAATTTTATGTAAATTACAGGTGGCTTGGCGGCATGCTTACTAATTGGAATACTATCCAAAATTCAATTAAAAGATTAAAAATGCTTGAAGAAAGTCTTTCAAAAGAAGATACAGGATTTACGAAAAAAGAAATTTTAAAGCGAGGCAAAGAAAAAGAAAAACTTGAAAGATCGCTTGGGGGGATTGCTGACATGAAAAAGTTGCCTAAGTTAATTTTTATTATAGATACAAATATCGAGTCACTAGCTGTAGCTGAAGCTAAAAAACTTAATATACCAATAGTAGCTATTTTAGACACTAACTCAGACCCAACAGGTGTAGAATTTCCAATACCAGGCAATGATGATGCGAGAAGATCAATTAATTTATATTGTGATTTATTAAAAAACACCATTACCAACGCATCAAAATTTATTGAAATAAAATCTACTGAAGAAGATAAAGAAAAAAAAAAAACAACTAAATTAGATAACAAATCAGTTGAAATTAAAGCTGAACAAAAAAAATCTAATTAAAATTTTATTTTATGTCCAGCAAAGATCTACTTGAAAGTGTAAAAAAACTTAGAGAAATGACAGGCGTTGGCTTTAAAGATTGCAAACTTGCTATCGATGAAACTGGCAATGACATAGAAAAAGCTATTGAATTTTTAAGAAAAAAAGGAATTGCTAAGGCCTCAAATAAAATGAGCAGAACCGCATCCGAAGGGTTATGTCTTTTACATGAAAAAAATGGCGAGGTATCTTTAATAGAAATTAATAGTGAAACAGATTTTGTTGCAAAAAATGATATATTTATTTCTTTTTGTAAAGAAGTTTCAATAATAAATTTTGAAAAAAAAGCAGATTTATCTAAATTAAATAAAGCAACCATGAAAAATAATTTAGCAGTAGAAACAAATTTAATAGATTTAATTGCAAAAATGGGAGAAAAAATATCAATAAGGAGATCTATATTCTTTGACAACTTGAATGGAAAAAACTCTTTTTATATTCATGGAGCCTTAGAAGACAAAATTGGCAAAATAATATCAATTGTTAAAACTTCAAAAGAAGATGAGATGGGAAAAAAAATAGCAATGCATGTCTCTGCGTTATCTCCGATGGCACTCGAAGAAAAAAATTTAAGCAAAGAAATTATTAGCAAAGAGATAGAAATTATTAAAGCTGAACTTTTAAACTCGGGTAAGCCAGAAGAAATAGTAGAAAAAATTGCCAAAGGTAAAATTAATAAATTTATCTCAGATAACACATTAGTTAATCAAGTATGGATAATGGATCCAAAAAAAAAGGTTTTAGATATTTTAAAAGAAAATGATGTAAAAATAGTTGATTTTATCAGATACAAAGTTGGTGAAGGAGTTTAAGTCATGAGTGCAGATTTTAACGAAACAAACTATTCAGTTAAAATGGACAAGACTATTCAATCTTTTAAAAAAGATTTGTCATCACTAAGAACGGGGAGGGCTAATGCTACCATGCTAGACATGATCAAAGTCGATGTTTATGGTCAGATGATGCCCATAAATCAGATGGCCAGTGTAAGTGTACCCGAAGCAAGATTAATCACAGTCCAAGTGTGGGACCAATCAAATATAAAGGCAGTTGATGCAGCTATACAAAAATCTGATCTTGGAATAAACCCGCAGATAGATGGTTCTGTTTTGAGATTAAGAATACCAGATTTAACAGAAGAAAGAAGAAAAGACTTAATTAAAGTATTAAAAAACATAGGAGAAAAAAACAAAGTTTCAATTAGAAATATCAGACGAGAAGCAAACGATGAATTGAAAAAACTTATTAAAGAAAAGAAAATAAGCGAAGATGAAAATAAAATTTTTGAAAAAAATATTCAAAAAGTCACAGATGATCATATCGCAAATGTAGAAAAAATTTTAAACGAAAAAGAAAAAGAAATCCTTCAGGTATGAACGAACTTAATCACATTGCCTTTATTATGGATGGCAATGGAAGATGGGGCCTAAAAAAAAAAAATAGTAGAAATTATGGGCATCTCGAAGGTGTTCGAACAGTACAGAAAATTGTAGAATCTTCAATTTTATTTAAAATCCCTATCATTTCATTTTATGTTTTTTCAACAGAAAATTGGAAGAGACCTAGATCAGAAATAAACTATCTTTTTAATTTAATTAACATTTATTTTAAGAAAGAAATTAATAACATTGTAAAAAATAAAATTAAAATTATTATTTCAGGTAGACTAAAAAACCTACCTAGTAAAATAAGAAAAATTTTAAAAACCGCTACAGATAAAACAAAAGATAACAATAAACTAATTGTTAATTTGGCTATAAATTATGGTTCGAAAAATGAAATTATTGATGCAGTAAAAAAAATAAATCACAAGTCTCAGAAACTTACAGAAACACAAATTACCAATAATTTATATTCAAATATAGCATCTCCAGATATTCTTATAAGGACGGGTGGACAAAAAAGATTAAGTAACTTCATGTTATGGCAAATTGCTTATACGGAAATTTTTTTTTTAGATAAGCTGTGGCCTGATTTTACCAAAAATGATTTAAAAAAAATAATAAACAAATATTATAGAGTTAAGAGAAATTTTGGAGGAATTTAATATGTACAACGAAACATTAAAAAGAATTTTAACATCTGTAATTCTCATACCAATTTTATTTTATGCAACCGTATATTCAGGTGTTTATCTTATATCTCTATTAATATTAGTTTATTTTCTATGTGCATATGAAATAATCAAAAACTCCAGGAATATTTTTTTTAATATATTTGCAAATATTCTATTAATTTTTTCTTTTTATTCCTTCCTTTTTTTAAGAGGGAATACTGATTACTCCTTAACCATTCTCTTTTGGATTTTAATTACTACTTTCTTATCTGACACTGGCGGATATATTTTTGGCAAAGCAATTAAAGGAAAAAAGCTTACAAAGATAAGTCCAAACAAAACATATTCGGGCTCTATTGGGTCTATAATTTTGAGTTGTTTCTCTTTACCTTTGTTAAATTTATTTCAAACATTTTTTTCGAGTGGAATATTAGTAAATTTTTTAAAATTTGATTTTTTAATAATAACTATTTTAATATCTTTTGTTTGTCAGCTAGGTGATCTTTTTGTATCTTTTTGGAAAAGAAAAATTATGATTAAAAATATAAGTAATATTTTACCAGGTCATGGAGGCATCCTTGATCGTATAGATGGTTTAATATTTGTTTTAATATTCTGTTTTATTCTTAAATTAATCTCGTTAATTTAATATGAAAAAAAAAACTATCGCTATTCTTGGCTCAACTGGTTCCATAGGCCAATCCACTCTTGATATAGTCAGAAAAACAAAAGAATTTAAAGTTGAGATAATAGTTGCCAACAAAAATTATTCTAAAATCACCAAACAAATAAAAATTTTTAAACCAAAAATAGTAATTATTAATAATGAAAAAGTTTATCTAAATATAAAAAAAAAATATAAAAGTAAAACCATTACTATCTTAAATAACACAAAAAATCTTAACGATCATATTCGAAAAAAAATTGATGTTACCGTTTCAGCTATTCCTGGAATTGCCGGTTTAGAACCGACAATACTTTTTACAAAAATTAGTAAAAAAATTCTTTTAGCCAACAAAGAAGCAATTATTTGTGGATGGCACTTAATAAAAAAAAATTCAATTAAATATAAAACAGAATTAGTTCCTATAGACTCTGAACATTTTTCTATAACAACATTATTAAAAAATTATTCAAATAATGAAATAGAAAAAATTTATATTACAGCCTCTGGCGGTCCTTTTCTTAAATTTAATATTAGTAAGTTTAAAAACATTAAACCTATAGATGCAATAAAACATCCTAAATGGAAAATGGGAAAAAAAATTTCTGTTGATTCTGCAACTTTAATGAATAAAGCGCTAGAAATTACAGAAGCTTTAAAACTTTTTCCATTTAATCTCAAACAGTATGAAATTATAATTCACCCAGACTCACTTATTCACGCAATTATAAAACTCAAAAATGGAACATCACTTTTTTTACATCATTCTCCCGACATGAAAATTCCTATTGGCAACGCTTTGTTAAAAGATTTTAATTATAAAAATTTTTTTAGTCCAAAAAATAAAGATAATAATAGAATACAAACCTTAAATTTTCATCCTGTGGACAAAAAAAGATTTCCAGCTTTAGGCTTAATACCTAAAATGAACAGTCACAAATCATCAGCAATTATTATCAACGCAGCAAATGAAATATTTGTTGATGAATTTCTTAAAAAAAATATAGATTTTAATGATATTGTTGAGTATTTGAAACTTGTTTTAAGAGACAAAAGCTATATAAAAACTTCAAACTTACCCTCCGATAGTATAAAAAATATTTATATAATCGATAACTGGGGAAGAAAAACTGCTTTTAAAATTATTAAAAAAAAAAATAAAAAATGTTAAAAATTTGTACTACTCTATTTTTCTTGATCTTCTCTAATCTCTCAGCAGAGATTGTTAGCAAATTAGATGTAAAAGGTAACGACAGAATTAGTGCTGAAACTATAGAGGTTTATGGTGAGATAACCTTTGGCAAAGATTATTCTGCTTTTGACTTAAACCAAATATTAAAAAATTTATATAATACTAATTTTTTTGAAGATATAAAAATTTCTCTATCTAATCAAATTTTGAAAATTACCGTAAAAGAATATTCAATTATAAATTTTATTGATATTCAGGGTGAAAAATCTAACAGATTAAAAAAAGTTGTTTTAGAAAAACTTAATTTAAAAGTAAAAGAAAGCTTTATTGAAAGTAAAATATCAAAAGATATTAACTTAATTAAACAAATCTATGCATCAGTAGGATTCAATTTTGTAAATGTAGAAGCCAAAATAGAAAAATTTGATTTTAATCGAATAAACCTTGTGTACTTTTTGGATAAAGGAAAAAAAACAAATATCGCTAAAATAAACTTTACAGGAGACAAAAAGATTAAAGAGAAAAGATTACGAGACATTATTGTTTCAGAAGAGAATAAATTCTGGAAGTTTATGTCTAAAAATACTTTTTTAAACAACAACACTATAGAACTAGATAAAAGATTGTTAATTAACCATTATAAATCTATTGGATATTATGATGTTCAAGTATTGTCTAGTAGCGTTGAACTGAGTCAAGAAAACGAAACAAGTCTTACTTACACTATTAACGCAGGCACTAGGTATAGAATAAATAAAATTAGCACAAATGTAAGCGATCTTTTAGATGAAAAATTATTTATTCCATTGCAAGGCAGTTTTACAAAAGTTATAGGAAAATTTTATTCCCCTTTTTTAATTAAGAAACTATTAGACGAAGTGGATCTTCTAATAGCAGATAATGATTTACAATTTATTGAACATTCTGTTAATGAAATTTTAGAAAGCGGAACTATTGAAATTAAAATCAATATTTTTGAAGGACAAAAAGAACTAGTAGAAAAAATTAATGTTATCGGCAACACAGTTACCGATGAGTCGGTTATAAGAGCCGAGCTTTTATTAGATGAAGGGGACCCATTTAATAAATTAAAACTTGAACAATCTATATCGAAACTTAAATCAAGAAATATATTTGGGCAAGTAACAAGAAAAATAACTAACGGAACAAATCAAAATAAAAAAATTATTGAAATTGAGGTTGAAGAAAAACCAACTGGTGAAATTAGTGCTGGAGCTGGAATTGGTACTACAGGAGGTTCATTTGAGTTTCAAATAACGGAAAACAATTGGCTCGGTAGGGGTGTCAATCTTTCTACTAATCTTAAGGTAAGTACAGAGACTTTCAGCGGTAGTATAAATTATGTAGACCCGAATTATAATTTTTCAGGAAATTCTTTAAATTATTTTGTATCAAATACCTCTAATGATAAACCGGATTCTGGTTTTAAAAATAATCTTTTATCAACAGGTGTCGGAGTTGGATTTGAACAGTATAAAAATGTTTTTATTAGTCCAAATTTAGTTTTCTCATATGATAATTTAGAAGTTGAAAGCACTGCTTCAGATGCCATGAAAAAACAAAAAGGAACTTTCACAGATTTAAGTTTTGTTTATGGAATCAGTTTAGATAATCGTGATAGGGCCTATGCCCCAACAGATGGATATATCTCAAGATTTGACCAAACACTTCCTATTTACGCAGACTCTTCTTTTTTAAAAAATTCATATTCATTCAGCAAATATAAAGCACTTACAAAGGACGCTATTGGAACCTTTAAAATATATGCGGCAAATATTGTTGGTTTGGAAGACAAAGACGTAAGAATTAGTAAAAGAATAAATTTACCAACCAACAGACTAAGAGGTTTTGAAGCTGGAAAAGTAGGTCCTAAAGACGGCAAAGATTATGTCGGTGGAAATTATGCTATGGCTTCAAACTTTGAATTAAGTCTTCCTAATTTTTTACCAGAAGGTACAAAAACTGATGTAGGCCTGTTTTTAGACTTTGGAAATGTTTGGAATGTAGACTATGATAAGACTCTCGATGATTCAAATAAAATTAGATCTTCTGCTGGAGTTAACACAAGCTGGCTTTCCCCGGTTGGGCCAATGACTTTTATTTTTTCACAAAATATCTCTAAAGCAAGCACAGATGTTACAGAGTCTTTTTCTTTTAGATTAGGAACTACTTTTTAAATCAAATGATAAAAAATATTAAAAAACTAATTTTAGTTACAACATTCTTTTTATTTTATTCTTTAAATTCTTTTGCTGAAAATGCATATTTTATAGATTTTACCAAAGTGTTAAATGGCAGTAAATCTGGGGCTGAGGCACAAAAGAAATTAAAACAAAAATTTGAGAGCGAGTCACAAAAATTTAACAAAATTGCAGCAAATATTAAAAATGAAGAATCAGAAATAATTTCTCAAAAAAAAACAATTTCACCAGAAGAATATCAAACAAAAGTAAAATCTCTTAGAAAAAAAGTTGCAGATTTACAAAAAAACAAACAAACATCTTTTAACAATATATCCAAATCTAGAGATAAAGCTAAACAAGCATTATTAAAATCTGTAAATCCAATCCTTAAAAAATATATGGAAGACAATAAAATTAGAATAATTCTTGATAAGAAAAGTATTATAATGGGAGACACCAAATTAGAAATTACAGATCAAATAATTGCAATTTTAAATAAAGAATTGAAGTAAATTAGTCTCAATGGGTAAGAATATTTTCTTTAAGAAAAAAGGACCCTTTTTTCTACATAAAATACTGAACAACATTAACTCAAAGAAAAAAATAAAGATATTTGACGTTAAATCTTTAAGTGTTGCTAAAAATTCAGATATAACTTTTTTTGAATCAGTTAATTATGTCGAATCTGCAAAATCTACTAAAGCAATATGTTGTTTGACCACCGATAAACTAAAAATTTATCTGCCAAAATCATGCGAACCAATAATTGTCAAAAGTGTTCTTTTTGAACTGTGTAAAGTCACAAAAAAATTCTATCCTGATGCAGAAATTGATTTTCCTAGTATTTCCCTAAAGAAACCAACAAAATCTAAGTATCCAAAGGTAAGATTTGGAAATAATGTTTTAGTTGGAAAGAACTGTAAAATAGGGAAAAATACTATTATAGGAAGCAATACAATAATCGAGAACTCAATTTCAATTGGAGAAAATTGTGTAATTGGCTCTCAAGTAGTTTTGAAAAATTCAATAATAGAAAACAATGTGGTAATACAAGATGGATGTAAAATTGGATTAAAAGGCTTTGGTTTTATTCCTTTAAACGGAAAAAATTTAAGATTTCCTCATATAGGAAAGGTAATTTTACAAGACAATGTTGAACTTGGCGCTAACTGTACAATAGACAGAGGTTCTATCGATGATACAGTAATAGGTAAAAATACTTTTTTAGACAATCAAGTTCATGTAGCTCACAACGTAAAGATAGGTGATAATTGTATGATTGCCGGACAAGTTGGTATAGCTGGCAGTTCTGTTCTAGGGAACAATGTTTCTATTGGAGGGCAGGCAGGTATTTCGGGGCATTTAAAAATTGGAAACAATGTTAAAATTGGAGGTGGTAGTGGAGTAGTTAAAGACATAGAAGACGAAGCAGTTGTAATGGGCTATCCTGCCGTACCATTAAAAGAATTTATAAGGAATTCAAAAAAATGAATAATACAATAGATAGAAAAAAAATAGAAAGCTTACTTCCGCATAGAGAACCAATGCTTTTAATCGATAAGCTCATCAATATTGTGCCTTTAAAATCTGCAACTGCAATCATGTATGTAAAAAAGGACGCTTTTTATGTTCAAGGTCATTTTCCAGGTCAACCAGTTATGCCTGGAGTTCTAATTGTTGAAGCTTTTGGACAAGCTGCTGCTGCTTTAACTGCACACGGAATAGATCCTAAGGAATATGAAAATAAATTAGTTTATTTAATGAGCGTTGAAAAAGCTAGATTTAGGAATCCTGTTATACCTAATTGTGAACTTCATTTAGAAATTGAAGCTGTAAGATCCCATGGCAGAGTTTGGAAATACAAAGGAACAGCAAAAGTAGATGGAAAAAGAATGGCTGACGCAGAGTGGTCTGCAACTATAGTAGATAAAAAATGATACATAATTCTAGTGTTGTTTCAAAAAAATCTAAAATCGGGAATAATGTCAAAATAGGTCCATTTTGTAATATTGGAGACTTTGTTCAATTAAATGATAATGTTGAATTAATCTCAAATGTACACATCGAAGGAAACACAACAATAGGAAAAGGAACCAAAATTTTTCCCTTTTCAAGTATAGGTACCGTCCCACAAGATTTAAAATACAATAATGAGCCTAATAGTTTAATTATAGGAGAAAGAAACACAATTAGAGAACACGTAACTATTAACCCTGGGACAGTTGGTGGAGGAGGGCAGACAATTATAGGCAACGATTGTTTATTTATGATCTCATCGCATGTAGCACATGACTGCAAGGTAGGAAACAATGTTGTTATAGCAAACAATGTTCCGCTTGGAGGACACGTAATTATTGAAGATTCAGTTGTGATAGGTGGAAATTCAGCCGTTCAACAGTTCACTAGAATCGGAAGACTGGCAATGATTGGTGGAATGACAGGTGTATTAAAAGATGTAATCCCTTTTGG
>Ga0307986_10001476_pt1 | contig 17016 bp, 13 predicted proteins | sample EllFjometageno82_FD_203170 | JGI IMG/M metagenome (GOLD analysis project Ga0307986, IMG submission 203170) | Marine microbial communities from Ellis Fjord, Antarctic Ocean - #82 | ecosystem: Environmental > Aquatic > Marine > Unclassified | place: Southern Ocean | collected 2014-10-09
TTTGATATAGGTGCCCATAAAGGCAAGGTAACTAAAGCTTTCTTTGATTTATACAAGAATGCAAAAGTATATTCTTTCGAACCCAATAAATCATTGATTAGAATAATTAAAAAAAATAATCCAAAAAAAAACTTAGTGTTATGTAATTACGCTCTTGGAGAGAAAAAAAAAGAAGCATTAATAAATATAAATGACTTAGACCTCACAAGCTCACTGTCTAAAGTAGATAAAAATTCATTTTACCTAAAGATAAAAAGATTAATATTGGGCAAAAAAATTAATTCTTCTACACAAAAAGTGAATGTTATAACCTTAGATTATTTTTGCATAAAACAAAAAATTACAAAAATTGATTTAATTAAAGTCGATGTAGAAGGTTATGAATATATGTTTTTATTAGGGGCAAAAAAAATAATTAAAAAAACTCAGTACATAATAATAGAAGTGCAAAAAAATAGTATGTATAAAAATTATTCACGGCAAAAAATTGAAAAATTTCTTAAGACAAACAATTTTCAATTATTAAAAAAGTTTAATTTTCCATTTATGTTTTTTCAGGATCGAGTTTATAAAAATAAAAAATTTAATTAACAAAAAACCAAATTTTATTTAATTAAAATATTTGTTAATTTTTTTATTTTCAACCAACCATTTGTGAACATCTTTTAAAATTTGATCTATATGTTTAGAAGGTTTCCATTTGTAAAATTTATTTATTTTACTATTATCTGTCACATAGTAAGGCACATCAAATTTAGAAGTTTTTTTTATTTTTTTTATTTCTAATTTGTTGCCAGTTAACTTTTCACATTTAGCCGTTAATTGTTTTAAGGACACTGAGTTTTTTATGCCCCCACCAATATTAAATGTATTATTATATTTTTTATTCAGATTTAAGATTTGTAAATAAATAATATCACAAACATCATCAATATGAATTACATCTCTCATTTGGTTACCACATCCACCGAACCCGATATAAGAAAGTTCTTTTTTAAATAAGTGTCTAGCAATCCACATAGAAACAAACCCTTGATCTTGCTTACCAAACTGCCAAGGACCCGCAACAACACCAAATCTATTTATAATATATTTAATATTATCACTATAGCTATATTCTTTAATTAAATGTTCGGAAGACAATTTACTAAATCCATAAAGAGATTTAGCTAACTTAGTTTCAAACTTCTCATTAACTTTAAATTTTAAATTTATTTTATTTAAAATATTTTTTTTTTTTATTAATTTTCTTAAACTATCAATAGAGTACACTCTACTAGTCGACAAAAAAATTATTTTTGATTTATCCTTTTTACATTTTTTTAAAATATTAAAAGTACCAATTAAATTTGTGTTAATTACTCTGTCAGGATCTTTATTTGAAGCTTCTATAGACGGTTCAGCACAACAGTCTATTACCAGGTCAAATTTTGGAAGTTCAGAAATTTTTTTGTAGTCTTCGATATTTATTTGATAATTTTTTATTTTAAAAGTATCCAATCTGTGCTTATTTATTTGAGATCCATTTCTAAATAGATTATCAAGACTAAATATTTTAGAATTATTTAATTTTTTTTTTAAATAAATGGCTAAATTTGATCCAATAAATCCACAACCACCCGTAATTAATATCCTCATGTGTCAAAAAATATTATATTAAATAAAAAACAATATGATTTCTATATTAATACCAATAAGAAATGAGTACGAAAATTTAGACGAGATTGAAAGTATTTTTAAAGAAAATTTTTACGAAATTAAGCATGAAGTGATTTTAATCAATGATTTTAGTACCGACAATAGCATTGTAAAAGCTGAAGAAATATCAAAAAGAAATAAACATTTTACTGTATTAAACAACCAAAAGCAGGGTCTTGGGGGAGCAATCAATCTTGGTATAGAAAATGCAAACGGAAAATATATTTGCATTATGATGGCAGATTTTTCGGATGATATTAACGACTTAAAAAAATATTATAATTTGATGGAAGAAAACAATTACGACGCAGTTTTTGGATCAAGATTTACAGCTGATTCAATAGTTGATGGGTATCCTAAAAAAAAATTACTATTAAATAGAATATTTAATTTAATCGTAAAGATGGTTTTTTTAAATAGATATAATGACTATACCAATGCCTTCAAAATATATAAATCGGAAGTCATAAAAAGTTTTCTTCCTTTAGTTTCTGAAAGTTTTAATATATTTTTAGAGCTTCCTCTTAAAGTAATTTCAAGAAAATATAACATTAAAATCATACCAATTAATTGGAGGAGTAGAAAAAAAGGCGACGCAAAATTTAAAATTCACGAGCTAAGGTCAAAATATTTATTTACATTAATTTATTGTTTTATAGAGAAAGTTTTATTAAATAAAAAAAAATAAACTAAAAATTATTCAAAAAAGATAATTATTTTTATATAATTTAATTTATTTATCTTACAAATATTATCTTTGATATTATAGATAAGCATAAAACAAAATAACCAATCCTAAAATAATTCTGTAAATCACAAAAGAAATTAAACTAAATTCTTTTAAAAATTTTATTAAAAATTTAATTGTTATATAGGAAAATATAAAAGACAAACAAACACCAAGCAAATTTAACAATGAAAAAGAAAAATTTTTTTCTATTACCAGTTGTTGTATATTAAATAAACTTGCAGCACCTAGAGTTGGTATTGATAGTAAAAAAGAAATTTTTGCGGCAGTTACTCTATTAAAATTAAAAAATCTTGCCCCACTCATTGTTATTCCTGATCTGCTCGCACCAGGTATTAGTGCTAAAACTTGAAACAGACCAATGTATAAAGCAGTCATATAATTAAAGTCTTTATTAAATGACTTCTTTACCTTTAATTGATCGCAGTAAAAAAGGACTATACCAAAAATAATTGTAGACCAGCCTATTACTTTATAATTTCTTAAACTATCTATTAAGTTTAACTTGATTAATAGAAATCCAAAAATCATTACAGGTATAGAGCTTAATATTATTTTAAAAAATAATTTTTTATTGTTTACAAAATCTAAAAGTTCTTTTCTAAAATACAATATTATTGCCAGTAAAGACCCTAAATGAAGGCTTACATCAAGTGTCAAATTTTCATTACTAAAATTAAAGTATTTAGAAATTAATATTAAGTGAGCAGAAGAACTTATTGGAAGAAATTCAGTAATACCCTGAACTATTGATAAAATTATTATCTCAGCCATTTATTTTGTTTTATAAATCTTTTAGTATTTTATTGATATGCATATTTGTTATGCAATAAAAACATATATAAAAGCATGTTTAATTAAAATTTACGTCAGTATTCATTACCTTTTATGTATTTAAAGACAGTTAATATGAGTTAAGTTAATCAACATTATGAAAAAAAAAATGCTTCAATTTTTAAATTTAGAACAAATTACACCAGATAAAAGAGCTACGGTTGAGAGGAAAAAAGATTTTCATGAAATTTACAAAGAATTTATTAATGAAAAAGCCGAAGAACAATCAAGCAGGTGTTCTCAATGTGGAGTACCATTTTGCCAAGTTCACTGTCCACTTCACAACAATATTCCTGATTGGTTAAAACTAACTGCAGAAGGAAGATTACAAGAAGCCTATGAACTTTCTCAAAGCACGAATAATATGCCTGAAGTTTGTGGAAGAATATGCCCTCAAGACAGACTTTGTGAAGGTAACTGTGTCATTGAACAATCCGGACACGGCACGGTCACTATTGGATCTATAGAAAAATATATTACAGACACTGCTTGGGAAAAAAATTGGATAAAACCAATAAAGATAAAAAAAGAACTAGAACAATCTATAGGAATTATAGGTGCAGGACCAGCAGGGCTAGCAAGCGCAGAAGAGTTAAGAAAATTCGGTTATCAAGTAACTGTATACGACAGATATGACAGACCAGGAGGTTTGCTAATTTATGGAATACCAAACTTTAAATTAGAAAAATTTGTAGTTGAAAGAAGAACTGAACTTCTAAAACAAGGTGGAATTAAATTTATTCAGAATTTTGAAATTGGTAAGAACAAAAGTTTAAATGATCTTAAGAAAGACCATGATGCTATTTTAATTGCAACTGGTGTTTACAAAACAAGAGAATTAGAGATTCAGGGAAGTAACTTAGAAAATATTTTCCCAGCTATGGATTTTTTAACAGCGTCAAATAGAAAAGGACTCGGAGATAAAGTTAAACTCTTTGATGACGGAACATTAAATGCAGAAGGCAAAGATGTAATTGTAATAGGAGGGGGTGATACCGCTATGGATTGTGTTAGAACAGCGACACGACAAAAAGCAAATTCTGTTAAATGCTTGTACAGAAGAGACAAGGAGAATATGCCTGGATCTGCTAGAGAAGTTGCTAATGCCATAGAAGAAGGTGTCGAGTTTATCTGGTTAACGAGTCCAAAAAAATTTATTGGGGATAAAAAAGTTAAAGAGGTTCAAGTTAACAAAATGATACTTGGCCCAGCAGATTCATCAGGCAGAAGAAAACCTGAAATAAAAGAAAACTCAGAACATAATATAAAAGCTGATATTGTAATTAAGTCTTTAGGTTTTGACCCAGAAAATATTCCAGAATTATTTTCAGCAAAGGAATTATTAGTTTCTAGATGGGGAACAATAAAAATAGATCTGAATACGATGCAAACTAATATTGACGGTATTTTTGCTGCTGGTGATATTGTCAGGGGAGCCTCACTAGTGGTTTGGGCCATTAAAGATGGAAGAGACGCCGCTTCACAAATTCAAAAATATTTAAAAGAAAAAATTATCCAAAAAGACAAAATAAAAGCTGCATAGTTATGAATGATTATTTAAAATATTTAAAAAATAAAAAATTGCTACAGGATAATTTAGCTTATGATCCTAGCACAGAGCACGATGCTTGTGGTGTTGGTTTGATAGCTACAACAGACGGGAAAAAATCAAGAAAAATAGTTGAATTTGGAATCGAAGCATTAAAAGCGGTTTGGCACAGAGGCGCAGTAGATGCTGACGGCAAATCAGGAGATGGTGCTGGTATGCAACTTGAAATCTCACCAGATTTTTTTAAAGAGAAAATTTTATCAACCGGTCATAAGCACGATGCTAACAAAAGAATATGTGTAGGAATGATTTTCCTACCCAGAACTAATTATTCAGATCAAGAAAAATGTAGAGAAATTATAGAGACAGTTTTATTGCAAGAAAATTTTTCTATTTACGGATGGAGACAAGTGCCAGTTAATCCTAAAGTTTTAGGAAAAACTGCAGACCAAAATAGACCAGAAATTGCACAAGTATTATTTAAAAAAAATGAAGAACTAGCAACCAATGATTTGGAAAGAGAATTATTTGTTACAAGAAAAAAAATAGAAAAAATAGCAAGAGAAAGTCAGTTAAAAGAATTTTATATTTGTTCGTTTAGCTCAAGATCAATTGTCTATAAAGGTATGTTTTTAGCAGAAGCACTTGCTGATTTTTATCCAGATTTAAAAAATGAAAAATTTACATCAAGATTTGCTATTTTCCACCAAAGATATTCTACAAATACATTTCCTAGCTGGGATCTTGCACAACCATTTAGAACTTTAGCTCACAACGGAGAAATCAATACTGTTAAAGGAAACATAAATTGGATGAAAATACATGAGCAAGACATGTCAAGTTCATTATTTAAAAATGTTGAGGATTTAAAACCCGTTATCACAGCAGGAATTTCTGACTCAGGTGCGCTTGATAATGTTTTTGAATTACTTACACACTCAGGCAAATTAGCACCATTGATCAAACTTATGATGATACCTGATGCTTGGTCGAAAAGAAGCAAAACGGTACCAAAGAATCATCAAGATTTATTCAATTTTTTAAATAGTTCAATCGAACCTTGGGATGGCCCTGCCGCGATTTGTGCCACCGATGCAAAATGGGTTTTAGCAGCCACTGATAGGAATGGCTTAAGGCCTTTACGATACGCTATTACATCAGACAATTTATTTTATGCTGGCTCTGAGTCGGGAATGATAAAGCTACCTGAGGAAAAAATTATTTCAAAGGGTAAATTGGGACCTGGGCAAATAATTGCAATAGACCTAAAACTAGGAAAATTATTTCACGATAAAGAAATTAAAGACTTCATCGCTAATGACTATAAAAAATATAGTAAACAAATTATAGATTTAGATAAAAAAATTTTTATTGAAAAAGAAAAACCAGAATTTACATCTGAAGAGTTAAAAAAAAGACAATATTTGTCTGGTCTTAGTGTAGAAGATTTAGAACTTATTCTTCATCCTATGGCAGAAGACGGAAAGGAAGCCATAGGCTCTATGGGAGACGATACTCCTGTAGCTGTTTTATCGAACTATTACAGGCCAGTTTCCCATTATTTTAGACAAAATTTTAGCCAAGTTACTAATCCTCCGATCGATTCTTTGAGAGAAAATAAAGTCATGAGTCTTAAAACTAGATTTGGAAATTTAGGTAATATCTTAGATTTTGACAACTTAACTGAAGAAAATATTTATGTTTTAGACAGCCCAATTTTAACTAATTCTCAATTTAAAAAATTTAAAAATTTATTTAAAAAAAAAATTAGAATATTAGATTGTACTTTTGATATTAATTCCTCACTTAAAGAGAGAATAGGAAAGATAAAAGAAGAAGCTGAAATTGCAGTACGCGAAGGAAGTAATAATTTAATATTATCCGACAAAAAAATAAGCTCGTCGCACGCAAGTATTCCTTCTGTTTTGGTAGTTGGCGCGGTTCACGCATATTTAGTAAAATTAGGTTTAAGAGGATATTGTTCAATAAATGTTGAAAGTTCAGATGTTTTAGATACACATTCTTTTGCAGTTTTGATTGGCGTTGGCGCTACCACTGTTAATCCCTATATAGCGATAGATAGTATTTATCAAAGATTTGAAAAAAAATTATTTAACAATCTTGATTTTGAAAGCTGTGTTGCTAAATTTAAAAAATCTATAGACGATGGTTTGTTGAAAATTATGTCTAAAATGGGTATCTCAGTTATTAGTTCTTATAGAGGAGGATGTAATTTTGAAGCCGTAGGTTTAAGTAGAGCTATAGTATCAGACTATTTCCCCGGAATGAGTTCAAGAATATCCGGTATAGGTGTAGGAGGTATTGAGAAAAAAATCAAAGAACATCATAAAAATTTTATTTCAAACAATGTTGTAAACTTACCAATAGGAGGTATCTACAGATACAGAAAAACTGGAGAGCAACATCAGTTTCAAGGTAACTTAATTCATGTATTACAACATGCGGTAGGAACAGGTTCGTATGAGCATTACAAAAAATACTCTAAAGGTATTCAGGATTTATCTCCTATAAGTTTGAGAGATTTATTAGAATTTAAAGAAAAGAAAAATTCTATAAACATTGATGAAGTAGAACCATTATCAGAAATTTTAAAAAGATTTGGAAGTGGAAGCATGTCTCACGGAGCGCTATCAGCAGAGGCTCATGAGACTTTAGGTATTGGTATGAATAGAATAAACGGAGCTTCTTGTAGTGGAGAAGGAGGAGAAGATGAAAAACGTTTCACTAAGTTATCAAACGGAGATTCTGCTAACTCAAGAATAAAACAAGTAGCTTCAGCACGATTTGGAGTAACGATTAATTATATTAATAATTGTAATGAGATTGAAATCAAAATGGCTCAAGGCGCAAAGCCCGGCGAGGGTGGGCAGTTACCTGGGTTTAAAGTTACAGATGAAATAGCTAAGCTAAGACATTCTACACCTGGTGTAACTTTGATTTCTCCACCTCCACATCACGACATCTACTCAATTGAGGATTTAGCTCAGCTTATCTATGATTTAAAACAAATAAATCCTGGAGCTCGAATTGGAGTAAAATTAGTCGCTTCAACCGGTATAGGAACAATAGCAGCTGGTGTGGCAAAAGCTAAAGCAGATGTAATTTTAATTTCTGGTCATTCAGGAGGCACTGGCGCTAGTCCACAGACAAGCATTAAGTACGCAGGTATTCCTTGGGAAATGGGCTTAACAGAAGCTAATCAAATTTTAACGCTTAACAATTTAAGGCACAAAGTTACTTTAAGAACCGATGGCGGCCTTAAAACAGGAAAAGATATAGTCATAGCAGCTATGATGGGAGCCGAAGAATATGGAATGGGTACTTCTTCGCTAGTTGCAATGGGATGTATATTAGTGAGGCAATGCCATTCAAATACTTGTCCAGTTGGAGTGTGCAGTCAAGATAAATCATTAAGAGAAAAGTTTACCGGTACGCCAGAAAAAGTTGTAAATTTTTTTACTTTTGTTGCAATGGAAGTTAGAGAAATTCTTGCATCGCTAGGATATAAATCTATTAACGAAATTATTGGAAGAACTGATCTTTTAACACAAGTAAACAAAGGTTCACCAAATCTTGATGATTTAGATCTCAACCCTCTTCTTGTTCAAGCTGATCCAGGAAATAACCCAAGATATTGTAAAGACAACCAAATTAACAAAGTACCAGACACCTTAGATGAAAAAATTTGGTCAGACATAAAAGAAAAAATAAACAACAAAGATAAGTTTAGTTTTAAATACAATATTGAAAACACACATAGGTCAGTAGGAACTAGACTTTCACATTATTTATATAAGACTTATGGTGACAATAAATTAAACGAAGATTCTATAACTATTCAACTTAATGGTAGCGCAGGCCAATCATTGGGGGCTTTTTTAATCAAAGGATTAAAATTAATTGTTGAAGGAGATACAAATGATTATGTTGGTAAAAGTCTTTCAGGAGGAAAAATAGTTGTACGTACCTCCAGTAAAAGCAACCTAGTATCACATAAAAATGTGATTATTGGAAATACAGTTTTATATGGAGCTACAGCAGGAAAACTTTATGCATCAGGGCAAGCAGGTGAACGGTTTGCAGTTAGAAACTCAGGTAGCCTTGCAGTAGTAGAAGGATGTGGAGCTCACGGATGTGAATATATGACCGGTGGAAATGTAATTATTCTTGGGCATGTAGGAGATAATTTTGGAGCAGGCATGACTGGAGGAATGGCTTTCATTTATGATTCAAAAAATAATTTTGAAAATTTTGCAAATCCAGCTTCAATCATATGGCAACAAGTTGAAACTGAGTACTGGAAAAATTTTTTAAGAAACAATCTAGAAGATTTTTTTAAAGAGACAAATTCGAACATCGCCAAAACAATTTTAGATAATTATGAAAAGGAATTGCTAAATTTTAAGCAAGTATGTCCAATAGAGATGCTAGATAAGCTAGACCAACCAATTACTTTAAAGAATACAGTCAAGAAAGTTAGCTAAATGAAAAAAAAAAATATTTTTTGCTTTGGTTTTGGTCAAGTAGCAAAAAATTTTATAAAAAAAAATAATTTAGAAAATTTAGACATTAACTTAACAGTAACTTCTAGAGAAGAGTCTGGAAAAAAAAGCTTTGAAAATACTTCTTACGAAAGCTATCAATTTTCTGAGAATTCTTTTGACCAAAAATTAATTGAAAGTTTAAACTCTTCAGATCATATATTAGTATCTATAGCTCCAATTAAAGGAGAAGATATAGTTGTAAAAAATTTTCAAAATATTTTAAACAGCAACAAAATAAAGTGGATTACATATTTATCAGCTACTAGTGTATATGGAAATCATAACGGAAAATGGGTAGATGAAAACAGTGATACTAAACCAACATCATCAAATGGTATAGATAGACTTAATGCAGAAAAATCTTGGCTAGAACTTGCAGAAAAAAAAAATCTACCTTTACAAATATTTAGATTGTCAGGAATTTATTCTAATCAAAATAATATATTAGCTAGGCTAAAAGCCGGTAATGCAAAAATAATTGATAAGAGAAATCAGTTTTTTTCTAGAATACATGTCGAAGATATTGCAAATATTCTATTTAAGTCTCTACAAAACTTCAAGTCAAAAGAAATCTATAATGTGTCTGATGATAAACCAACATCATCTGAAGAACTTATTTTATATGGCTCTAAACTTTTAAATATTGAGAAACCAAAGGTAGCTAACTTGTCTACTATAGAAAGTGAAATGATAAAAAATTTTTATAAAGATTCTAAAAAAATTAACAATAAAAAAATGAAAGAATTTTTTAATTATAAGTTAAAATATCCAACTTATGTTGAGGGGCTAAACTACGTTCTCAACAATACTATTTAATTCTTTAATTATTTTTTTTAGAGGATTTTTATCAGATAAACTGTGATCTCCCTTTTTAATTATTACTAGCTTTTTTTTAGCACCTATAAATATCGAAAGAACCTTTTTAGATAATGATATTGGAACTAGGTCATCATTTTTCCCATGAACCATAGTGACGTCAATTTTAGTATTAATTTTTTTTGATAATACTTTATTTTTTCTTCCATCTTTTATCAACTGGTGTGTAATAGGGTATTCGCGTTGTTGTTGCCGAAATTTTGATTGTCCATGCTTAATAATAATTAAGCCTTTTTCTTTAATTTCTTTTTTAATTTTTTTGGTGAATTGTTTCCACATCAATCTGTCTAGAAACTCAGGAGCAGAACCAATGCCTAAAAAACCTTTAATTTGTTTTTTAAAATACTTAAATTGATTTAAAGCAATCCACGCCCCCATGCTTGAGCCAATTAAAATAAAATCATTCTTATTTACGATTCTCTTAATTGATTTTTTAGCATCAATTGACCATTCACTTATATTTCCTCTTGTAAACTTTCCTGATGATTTACCATGACCTGAGTACTCAATAGCTAAAAACCCCAATTTATTTTTAACAGCATATTTTTTAAAAACTTGAGGTTTTTTTCCATCAATATCAGACATAAAACCCGGAAGAAAAATTACATATAGTTTTTTTTTATAATAATTGACTATATATCTGAGTTTTTTGGTCTTAGAGATTTTAAGATATTTAAATTTTTTCATTATTTTTTCATGTCAGGTTATAAATTTAATTTGTTAATATATAATATTAATTATGACAACAAAAATTAAAGTTTTACAAGTAATACCTAAATTAGGATTTGGTGGAGCAGAAACAGGTTGTTATGATTTAGCTCACTTCTTGGCAGAGCAAGAATGTAAATCATTTTTGATTACTAGTGGTGGGCAACTTTTAAAATACGTCAGAAGAGATAAAATAAAAGTAATTCGTTTACCGGTACAATCAAAAAATCCGGTTATTATTTTTTTTAATTTCATCATTATTTTTTTTATATTATTGATATACAATATAGACATAGTACATGCCCGAAGTCGTGCTCCCGCATGGTCTTGTTTGTGGGCTTGTTTTTTTTCAAGAAAAAAATTTGTTACTACTTTTCATGGAACTTATAATTTTTCAGGTAAATTTAAACATTTCTATAATAGCGTTATGGTTCGATCAAAATTAATCATCGGAGGTTCAAATTTTATTTTCAACCATATAAACGCTAAATATCAAAAATATTTAAATCCTAAAAAAAAAAAATTAATGGTAATTTTTAGAGGAATTAATTTAGAATATTTTAATACAATCAACACATCTGAAAAAAGAACAAATATTTTAATATCGAGCTGGAAAATTGATAAAAAAAAATTCATTATTTTACTTCCTGGGCGATTAACAAAATGGAAGGGGCAGGAAATATTCATTGAATCTTTAAGTCTGCTTATAGAAAAATATAATAATGAAAATTTTCATGCAATTATTTTAGGCTCTGACCAAGGAAGAGAAGTCTATTCAAAAAAGCTTGAACTTTTAGTCGAGAGACATAGGCTGAGAAAAAAGATAACTTTTATCGAAAGTTGTAAAGAAATGCCGCTAGCTTATAAATTAAGTGATCTTGTTATATCGAGCTCAATTGAACCAGAGGCATTTGGTAGGGTAGCGGTGGAAGCTCAAGCGATGAAGAAGCCTATTATCGCAAGTGATATTGGCGGTTCTAGAGAAACGGTATTAAATGGAAAGTCAGGCTTATTATATAAATACAATGACAAAAAAGAGTTAGCAAAGAGTATAAACAAAATTATGGGAATGAATAAAACATCTTTAAGTCAAATGGGCGATCAAGGAAGAAAAAATGTGGAAAAAAAATTTAATGTTGACCAAATGTGTCAAAGCACCTTTACAGAGTACAAGAAAATACTTAAATAAAACAAACAATGCCTAATATTCTACTTTTAGACGGAAAAAAAATATCCTTTGAAAAATCCATAGATGGATTTGAGCTTGCAAAAAAAATTAGTAAATCTCTTGAAAAAGAAGCCTTCATTATGTCTGTAAATGGAGAGCTTAAAGATTTAAGTTTTGAAATCAAAAAAGATTCAAGTGTAGAAATTATTACATCTAAAGACAAAAAAGGATTAGAGGTTTTACGGCATGATACCGCTCATATTTTAGCAATGGCAGTTCAAGAGCTATATCCAGGAACACAAGTTACCATTGGTCCAGTAATAGAAAATGGTTTTTATTATGATTTTGCTCGGAAGGAACCATTTACAGAAGATGATTTAAAAAAAATTGAAAAAAAAATGGAAGCAATTGTAGATAGAAACGAAAAAACCTCGAGGCATGTCTGGAAAAGAGAAGATGCGATAAAGCATTTTAAAAAAATAGGTGAAAAATATAAAGCAGAAATTATTGAGAGTATTCCAGTTGGAGAAGAAGTTTCAATTTATAGTCATGGAAATTGGAGTGACTTATGTCGAGGTCCACATTTGTCCTCTACAGGAAAAATAGGAAAAGCTTTCAAGCTTATTAAAGTTTCAGGAGCTTACTGGAGAGGTGACTCAAATAATGAAATGCTACAACGAATTTACGGAACATGTTGGACATCAAAAAAGGAATTAGAAGAATATCTTCATAGATTAGAAGAAGCTGAAAAAAGGGATCATCGAAAACTGGGAAAAGAAATGGATTTATTTCATTTTAGAGAAGAAAGCCCCGGAGCCGTATTTTGGCATGAAAAAGGTTGGACTCTTTTTCAAAGATTAATTGAGTACATGAGAATGAAACAGAGAATGGCCGGATATAAAGAAATTAACACACCAGAATTATTAGATAGAAGTTTATGGGAAAAGTCTGGTCATTGGGAAAAATTTAGCGAACATATGTATACTTCAGAAACTCCTGATGAAAAAATTTTTGCTATCAAACCCATGAACTGTCCTGGTTGTGTTCAAGTTTTTAACCAAGGCCTAAAAAGCTATCGCGATTTACCTTTAAAACTATCTGAATTTGGTAAAGTTCATCGCTATGAGCCGTCGGGAGCGCTTCATGGACTCCTAAGAGTGAGAGCTTTTACGCAAGACGATGCTCATATTTTTTGTACAGATGATCAAATTACTGAAGAGACGTTAACGGTGACAAATTTAATTTTAAAAATTTATAAAGATTTAGGTTTTGAAAATGTAATATTAAAATATTCTGATAGACCAGAGAAAAGAGTTGGAGATGATAAAATTTGGGACAAGTCAGAGTCTGCTTTGCTTGCCGCCATAAAAATTTCAAAACTAGAATATACAATCAATAAAGGTGAGGGTGCTTTTTACGGTCCTAAAATAGAATTTGTATTAAGAGATGCTATAGGTAGAGACTGGCAATGTGGAACCTTGCAAGTAGATCTAAACCTACCTGGAAGACTAGGAGCGTCATATGTTGATAAAGATGGATCAAAAAAAGTTCCAGTAATGTTGCACAGAGCTTTATTTGGGTCCTTAGAAAGATTTATAGGAATTATAATTGAAAATTATGCTGGTAAACTACCTTTTTGGTTAGCACCGACGCAAGCTGTAGTATTACCCATTGCAGAAGAAAACAACAACTATGTAAAAAAGTTATTTGAAGATCTATTTAAAGAAGGTATAAAATGCGAAGTGGATTTAAGAAATCAAAAAATAAATTATAAAATTCGAGAACATTCTTTAGCTAAAGTGCCAATGATTTTAGTTTGTGGAAAAAAAGAAGTTGCTGAGAATACAGTAACAGTTCGTAGACTTGGATCTGAGAAACAAGAAACTTTTAAAAGAGAAGATTTGATTAAAAATATTTTAGACGCTAATAAACTTCCTTTAAATTAAGTGTCACATTTCAAACCTAATTATTTTCAAAGAAGAAGCAGGCCACAAGGTCCTAAATCTAACCAACAAATAAGAGCTATAGACGTTCAAGTTATAGGTAGTGATGGAAATAATGTTGGGATATTAACTTTAAAAAAAGCAATAGAACTTGCGAAAGAAGAAGGCCTGGACTTAATTGAAATTTCTCCTAATGCCAATCCACCGGTTTGCAAAATTATGGATATGGGTAAATATAAATATGACTTACAAAAAAAAACAAATATCGCTAAAAAAAAACAAAAAGTAGTTGCGCTAAAAGAAATTAAAATGAGGCCTGGAACAGATGTTCATGATTATAATTTTAAAGTAAAAAATGCTAAAAAATTTTTGGTTAATAAAGATAAAGTTAAATTCACAGTCAAATTTAAAGGAAGAGAGATGCAGCATATTAATTTAGGCAAAGATTTGATGAATAGAATTATTGAAGACACAAAAGAGGTAGGAAAGATTGAGACACACCCTAAATTTGAGGGAAGACAAATGATAATGATAATTCATCCTATTTAATAAAGATAATATCGTCTTGTAAAGAATATTTAATCTATATATAAGGCCCCAATATTTATGCCAAAATTAAAAACTAAAAGTTCAGCAAAAAAAAGGTTTAGATTCACTGCTGCTGGAAAAATAAAAAGACCACAAGCAGGCAAAAGACACGGAATGATCAAAAGAAGTAACGCGCAAATTAGAAGACTTAGAGGTACTACGATAATGTCTGCAGCAGACACGAAGATTGTTAAATCGTATATGCCTTACAATAGGTAAAAAAAATGGCTAGAACAAAACGTGGTGTAGTTAGTAGAGCAAAACATAACAAAGTTTTAAAAAGAGTAAAAGGTCAATACGGTAGAAGAAAAAATACTATTCGTGTAGCTCGTCAAGCTATGGAAAAAGCGATGCAGTATGCTTACCGAGACAGAAAAACAAAAAAAAGAGAATTTCGATCATTGTGGATTCAAAGAATTAATGCTGGAGCAAGAGCGGAAGGAATAACATACGCTCAGCTTATAAATGGTTTAAATAAGTCAAAAATTAAATTAGACAGAAAAGTATTGGCTGAATTGGCCTACAATAATCCAGAAGTCTTTAAAACTATAGTAAAAAAAGCTCAATCCTCCCTTAACTAATTAGGGTCTTTGATTTATCTTGTATTAATAAAAGGAATCAAAAAACTCTATGAGTAATTTAGAAAATATAAATTCTAGCTTCGAGCAAAAAATTAAATCTGTAAAGTCTAAAGAAGAATTACAAATTTTAAAAACTGAATTTTTTGGCAAAAGTGGCCAAATTACAAATCAGTTTAAAACCTTAGGATCTATAGAAGTAGATAAGAGAAAAGAATTTGCATCTTCTCTAAATAAATTAAAAGATAATTTAACAAATCAATTAGAAAAAAAATTTTTAGATTTAGAAACGATAGAAATTAACGAAAAACTTAAAGGCGAAAAATTAGACGTAACACTGCCAATAAGACAATTTCAAAGTGGAAAGATTCACCCTGTGTCTCAAGTAATAGATGAAATCTCATCAATTTTTTCTGAGATTGGATTCTCTGTTGCTGAAGGACCAGATGTAGAAACAGAGCACAATAATTTTACAGCTCTAAATACTCCCGAGGATCATCCAGCAAGAGATATGCATGATACTTTTTATTTAGAGGAAAATAAAAAAATTCTTTTAAGAACTCACACGTCTCCTGTTCAGATTAGAACAATGTTAAATGAAAAACCTCCATTCAAGATTATTGTGCCAGGCAGAACATATCGTTGTGACAGCGATCAAACACACGCACCAATGTTTCATCAATTAGAAGGTTTACATATCGATAAAAATATCACCATGAGTAACCTGAAAGGTTGTTTAGATTATTTTATCAAAGAATTTTTTGAAGTTAAGAATGTTAAAATGAGATTTAGACCAAGTTATTTTCCCTTTACAGAACCGTCAGCAGAAGTTGATATTGGTTATAGAATTGAAAATGGAAGAATAGTAATTGGTGAAGGAGACAAATGGTTAGAAATACTTGGTTGCGGAATGGTACATCCAAACGTACTTAGAAATGTAAAAGTTGATCCAGATAAATATCAAGGTTTCGCTTTTGGTATGGGCATAGATCGTCTTGCAATGCTTAAATATGGTATTAACGACCTCAGAGCTTTTTTTGAAAACGATTTTCGTTGGTTAAGTCATTTTGGTTTTGATCCACTGGATGTACCCACAAATTATAGAGGTCTAAGTAAATGATAATTACAATTCCATGGTTGAAAGAGCACCTAAGCACAAAAGCTAATGAAGCTAAAATTTTAGAACAACTGACCAAAATTGGTTTAGAAGTCGAATCTGTCAAAGAAAATTCAGGTGAGCTAAGTGAATTTAAGATTGCTAAAATATTAAAAGCTGAGAAGCATCCAAATGCAGATAAACTTAAAGTTTGCGATGTAAGTCTTGGTGGTGGAACAATTGTAAAAGTTGTATGCGGAGCATCAAATGCTCGAGAAGGACTGTTAACTATCTATGCGCCTCCAGGAGCAATAATTCCAAAATCAAAATTTAAATTAAAAGTTGCTAACATTAGGGGAATTGAATCAAGCGGGATGCTTTGCTCTGAAAGTGAGTTAAATTTATCTTCCGAGAGTGATGGAATTATAGAATTAAAAAATAAAGCTAATGAAATTGGTGAAAATTATTTTAAAAAAAAAGGGGAAAAAATAGTAGATATATCAGTAACACCAAACAGGGCAGATTGCCTAGGAGTAAGAGGAATAGCTAGAGACTTAGGGGCAGCTGGTTTAGGCAGTCTAATAAAAATAAAAAAAAAGCCAATAAAACAAAATTTCAAACAACCTATTAAAGTTTCAATATCAAAAGAAAAGAATCAAGGCTGT
>Ga0307986_10001477_pt1 | contig 17015 bp, 20 predicted proteins | sample EllFjometageno82_FD_203170 | JGI IMG/M metagenome (GOLD analysis project Ga0307986, IMG submission 203170) | Marine microbial communities from Ellis Fjord, Antarctic Ocean - #82 | ecosystem: Environmental > Aquatic > Marine > Unclassified | place: Southern Ocean | collected 2014-10-09
AAAACATTTTACTTCCATTGATAAAATCAATTGAACCATTAGTTTTCAATTTTTTTTTATCTTTATTGAGTTGTTTGGGTAATTTTAAATAACCAACACCTGATACGTGCCCATCGTGGTAATGCACAGGATTATACTCATGTGCATATTGTCTAACTATCCAAAAATTTATAATTTTAACTTTTTTAGTTATTTTTCCAGTACTAACTTTAACGTATTCTTTAATTGTACTGCTTATGTATTTATAAATATTTTTTTTAATAAAAATAGAAGGTAGTTGTATTTCTTGTTTTACCTGACCTACAAGATTTTTTGAATAATCATATTTTTTAATTAATTTTTTTTGTTTTATAATTCTTTCTACTTCTAAATTAATTTTTTTAATTACTGATTCAGGAAACTTTAACCTGGCAATTTTTGGTCCGAAAGGAGCTAAGACTTTTAATTGATTCATAGTTTTGTAGGATTAGGTTTTCCTTTATAAACTTTATCTGGATCAAATTTTTTTTTTTTTTCTTTAAACTTCATTTTAATTTTTTTAGAATTCTTAATTTTACCAAGCGGTATAGACCTGTAGAAACAAGAAATATACCCAACATGACAACTTGCTCCTTTACCAATGTTAACTTTCATCCAAATTGCATCTTGATCATCGTCTATTCTTAGTTCAACAACTTTTTGGGTAAAGCCACTAGTTTTTCCTTTGTGCCATAAAGCTTTACGTGATCTACTCCAATAGTGAGCTTCTTTTGTCTCTATAGTTTTTTTAAAGGCTTCAACGTTCATATATCCGTGCATTAAAATGTCCCCTGTCTTATAGTCAGTTGTTACAACAGGTATCAAACCTTTATTATCGAATTTTGGTGAAAGAAAATTACCTTCTTCCACTTCTAATATACTTATTCTTTTTTTAAACATGGCCGTAAAATAATGAAAAAAGGACAAAATAGCAATTTGCTTTACTAAATTATGTAATATAAAAATGGTCTTAACTTATGAAACTAGTTAAAGATTCAGATAAAAGCCAAACAAATAGCAACGAAGTTACCGATCTTCAAGCAGAGGAAGCCTTTAGACTAATTTTAAAGTGGATAGGTGAAGATCCTGGCAGAGAAGGGTTGTTAGAAACACCTAAAAGAGTGACCAAAGCATTTAGAGAATATTTTAAAGGATACAATCAAAACCCTGCAGAAGAACTTAAAAAAACTTTTGGAGACGTTGATGGGTACGATGATATGGTTGTAGAAAAGAATATTTCACTAGAAAGCCATTGCGAACATCATATGGCACCAATAATTGGTGTTGCTCATGTCGCTTACATTCCAAAAAATAAAGTAGTTGGATTAAGCAAGCTGGCAAGAACAGTTGATATTTTTTCAAAAAGACTACAAACGCAAGAAAGACTAACAATGCAAATTGCAAAGACTTTAATGGAAGGTCTTGATGCAAAAGGTGTTGCCGTAACAATTGATGCAGCACATCAATGTATGACGATGCGAGGTATTAAAAAAGAGAGAGCAACAACTATAACAAATTATTTTTTAGGCAGTTTTAAAGAAGACCTTTCACATCAAAACAGATATTTAAGACTCATTAGTAAGTAAAAATATGGCAAATAAATTCAGAGCCCTAGTAATCGACAATCAGAAAGAAAATTTTACTAGAAGTATTGAAGAACTTGATATCAGCGCGTTAAAAGATGGAAATGTTTTAGTTAAGGTAGACTATTCAAGTTTAAACTACAAAGACGCCATGATACTTAAAGATGGCGGAAGAATTGTCAGAAACTTTCCATTCGTTCCAGGTATTGATTTTTCAGGAAGCGTCGTTGAAAGTGAAGATGCAAATTTTAAAGTGGGTGATCGAGTTATCCTGACCGGATTCAGAGTAGGTGAAGCATTTTTTGGTGGATTCTCTCAATACGCAAAAGTCAATTCTAACTTTTTAATAAAAGCTCCAACAAATATTACTAATCTCCAAGCAATGATGCTTGGAACAGCAGGCTTCACTGCACTGCTTTGTGCCTTTGCTATAAAAGCCAGGGAAGAATTATTAATGGGAGAAAAAGTTAAAGATGTTTTAGTTACAGGTGCTACAGGTGGAGTAGGAAGTATTGCAGTGATGATACTGTCAAAAATGGGCTACGATGTTCATGCAGTTACTGGAAAAAAAGATAAGAATGATTACTTAAAAAATTTAGGAGCAAAAAATATTATAGATAGAAAAGAATTTGAAGGTGAGAGTAAACTATTAGAGAAAGCTGTCTGGGATGGTGTAGTCGATACTGTTGGTGGGTCAGCGTTGACAAAAATATTTGCACAAACAAAGCCTGGTGGAATAGTTGCTGCATGCGGTAACGCAGGAGGAATTAAAATTAATACTACGGTAATGCCATTTATTATTAGAGGTGTAAAACTTTGGGGAATAGACTCTTCAGGTGCATCTTTAAAACGTAGAGAGTTTGTTTGGAACGAAGCTGGTAAATTAATTGATTTTGATAAATTAAAAAGTTTTACCAAAGAACTTACATTTTCAGAACTTTTAGAAACCTACCCTAAGCTTCTAAAAGGTGAACTTTTTGGAAGAGCAGTAGTAAATCCAAACAAATAGATATAAAATCTAACATTATGGATTGGGACAAATTAAAAATATTTCATACTGTTGCAGAGGCTAGTAGTTTTACAAAAGCAGCAACTGTATTAAATTTAAGTCAATCAGCCATTAGTAGACAGATTCAATCTTTAGAAAATGAACTTAAGATAAAGCTTTTCGAAAGACACGCCAGAGGTTTAGTTCTAACTGACAATGGAAAATACTTATTTCAAACAGCTCACGAAGTTATTGCAAAATTAAAAGACGTTGAAGCAACTTTTAGTGATGAGAAGGATAAACTAAAAGGAAAATTGACTGTAACTACCGTTGTAAGTTTTGGTACTACTTGGCTTACTCCAAGAATTAAAGAGTTCATGGATCTGCATCCTGACATAGAAGTAGAATTAATATTTGATGACAAGGAACTTGATTTAAGCACACGTCAAGCGGATGTAGCCATTAGAATGAGAAGACCAAAACAATTAAATTTAATTCAAAAAAAGTTTGTTGATTTTAATTACCATATTTATGGTGCAAATGAATATTTAGAAAAAAATGGTTATCCGAAAATTTTAAAAGATTTAGACAAACATAAGTTTATTACTTATGGTAAAGGAGCTCCATCGCCAGTTTATAATCCTGACTGGGTTTTAAAGCTTGGCTCCAAAGAATTAAAAAAAAGAAAATCAGTGATGAAAGTAAATAGTGTATATGGATTACTATTAGCCGTTCAAAGTGGAGTTGGTCTTGCCGCATTGCCAGATTATATTACTCATAATATTCCCAATTTAACGAAAATTTTACCTGAAGAGTCTGGCAAACCAACTGAAACTCATTTTGTTTATCCTGCGTCTTTAAAAACCAATTCAAGATTAATAGCTTTTAGAAATTTTATTTTTAGCAAAGTTAGTGAGTGGAAGTTTTAATTAAATGAACGCTATAACATTTATTCTTCCTTTTTTAGCATTAATTACTTTAGTTGTTTTTATACACGAATACGGACATTATTATTTTGCAAAAAAATTCGGTGTAGGAATAACAGATTTTTCTATTGGTTTTGGTAAAGAGCTTTTTGGTTTTAATGATAAGTCAGGCACAAGATGGAAATTTTGTTTAATTCCTCTTGGCGGTTATGTTAAGTTTTTTGGTGACCGAAATGTATTTAGTCAATCTGAACAACAAGAATTATTAAATCAATACGGCCCAGAAGACCAAAAAAAATTATTTGTTGTAAAACCCATTTACCAAAGAGCGCTCATTGTTGCTGCCGGACCTTTTGCAAATTTTTTATTAGCTATAGTTATCTTCACATTTATTTATATGTTTGTTGGAAAAGATTTTACTCCAGCTAAAATTGACGATGTACAGGAAAATTCACCTGCTGCAATTATTGGCCTTCAAAAAAATGACGTTATCTACTCTATTAACAGTAACAAAGTTAAAAGTATTATGGATATTTCTGCTTATATAAACACTTCTACTACTGAGGAAATAACTTTATCCATTTTACGAAATGATAAAGAAATTTTTTTTAATGTTAAACCCGATGTTATCAATGATAAAGATTCTTTAGGTAACGAGATTAAAAAGAAAGTTTTAGGTATCAAGCTTGTTCCGCTTTATAATGAATTTAATAAAGAAAAATTAGGCCCTGCAAAAGCTCTTTATTACGCAGTCAAAGAAACATGGTTTGTAACCACAAGCTCACTAAACTTTATTCTTTCCTTGCTTAAAGGAAGCGGAGACACCTCTCAGCTTGGTGGGCCAATAAAAATAGCTAAAATTACTGGCCAAGTAGCTCAGTATGGAATTATCGCTTTTCTAAGCATAACCGCATATATTTCAATAAGCTTAGGTTTAATCAATTTATTCCCAATTCCTATGCTTGATGGGGGTCATTTAATGTTTTATGCTTTTGAAAAAATATTAGGCAGACCTTTAAAACAAAAGACACAAGAAGGTTTTTTTCGAATCGGTCTTTTTATGCTATTTTCTTTAATGTTTTTTACAACATTTAACGATTTAAAAGATATTGGTCTATTTTAAGCCATTTTTAATCATTAAAAAACTCAATAAAATCAACATTAATTAACTATACTACATCTTGTTATTTATTCTCTATTAAACACTAAAAAAAGTGTTGATTTATAAGCATAATTGTAGAGATTAAAAAATATAATCAAAAAAGGTCTAAATATATGAACAAAAAACAACTAGTAGCAAAAATCTCCACAACATTAGGTCAAAGTAAAGCTGATGCTGAGAGAACTTTTGATTCAATTACGACAATCATCTTAAATGAGTTAAAAAATGATGAAACGGTGAAAATAGCTGGTTTTGGTACTTATAAAGTAGCAAAAAGAAAAGCTAGAGTTGGAAGAAACCCAAGAACAGGTGAATCTATTCAAATTTCAGCGTCTCAAAAAGTTAAGTTTTTACCCGCTAAAAGCTTAAAAGAAATGTTTAACAAATAGACATTATTTATCTAGTAGCTCCCTTAATGCGGGAGCTATTAAAATTTCACATACCTCCAATACCCTTAAAACATTGTTTTTACAGTATACCTAAGGTGATAAATTAGCTTTAGTCTCAAATCCTTTCTTAAAATAAATTCAAATTACCAGACAATAAAAAAAGGAAGGTAAATGAAAAAAGCATTATTTTTAGTATTAAGCAGTTTCATATTTTTATTATCATTAACAGATTTAAGTTTTGGAGAGACAACAATGTCTCAAGAAGGTCAGTATATATTTAATTCACTAGGATTTTACCTGGGTGGAGTTTTAGTAGCTTTCATGGCCGCTGGTTTTTGTATGTTGGAAAGTGGCTTAGTAACCACAAAAAGTGTATCATCGATTGCAGCTAAGAATATTGGAAAATTTGCAATTGGATCAATTGTCTTTTTTTTAGTTGGTTATAATTTAGCTTACGATATTCCAGAGGGTGGATTCATAGGTTCATTTTCAGTGTGGACCGACTCATCAAACATAGAGACAGGTTATTCAAGTTATTCAGATTGGTTTTATCAAACCATGTTTGTTTGTGCTACGGTATCCATTGTATCTGGAGCAGTTGCTGAAAGAATTAAAATTTGGCCATTCTTTTTCTTCGCAGCAATTATGGCTGGATTTATTTATCCAATTTCAATGGGTTGGCAGTGGGGCGGTGGATGGCTATCTACTGCTGGATTTTCTGATTTTGCTGGTTCTACTTTAGTTCATGCATGTGGTGGTGCTGCGGCATTAGCTGGCGTAATTGTTTTAGGAGCCAGAGAAGGAAGATTTGGTGTTAAAGGTGAAAAGAAATCGATGATACCGTTTGCGGCCTCTAGTATTCCATTAGTGACTTTAGGAACCTTTTTACTTTGGTTTGGCTGGTTTGGCTTTAATGGTTTTAGTCAACTTGCAATGGGAACATTTGACGATGTAAATGCAATTGCAAAAATTGCCGTTAATACGCATTTAGCTGGAGCCGCAGGTGTAGTTACTGGAGCAGCCCTTACTCGTTTAATTGGTGGTAAAACAGACATTATAATGATGTTAAATGGTGCGCTAGCAGGTTTAGTTGCAATTACCGCAGAACCTCTAACACCAACTCCTATTGTAGCAATGGTAATTGGTTCAGTTGGAGCAGTGATAATGTATTACGGTACAAAACTTTTAGAACATTTAAGATTAGATGATGTTGTAGGTGCGATACCAGTACACTTATTTGCAGGTATTTTCGGAACATTGATAGTGCCATTTACAAATGTGAATACTGCTTATGCAACACAGTTATTAGGTGTTATCGCAGTCTGTACTTTTAGTTTTATATTTTCGTACACGGTATTTAGATTAATGAAAGAAACTACTGGCCTAAGAATAAGTAAAGCAGCGGAAAAGCTTGGCACTGATAAAGCTGAGATAGGAGTAGCCGCTTATTCAATTAGAGATTAAAAAAGATTTTAAAAAATGCAATTCAAAAAAAGACCCGAGAAATCGGGTTTTTTTAAATTTTATTTTCATCCCAAATTTTTTTCCAATCTTTATTAGGAGACAAACCGTATATAGAATTTATATTTGTACAATGTATAGCAATAGATGGAATTGGTGAGACGCAAAGTTCTTGCTTGTAAATTTCATGTAAAGGAGACTCAAATGGATAATGTTCAAAAGTGCACATACTTAAAAATTTATCCCAATGCTTCTCTACGAGCTGTTTGCTTGTTAAAAAGGTACATAGTGTTTCATCAATTTTTCTCCAGTGATACTTTTCTCCTAAATAAATATTAGTATTTTCGGCCTGCACATATAAATAAGGGTAATCAGTCGGACATATTATTAATTCATTACTAGTCAAGGAAGCAATTCTTTCATAGGCAAATAACATTTCTGTAAAAGCATCTAACTCATGAATATAATCATCTTCTACAAAGTAAATTAAATCCTCCGACATTTTTGATAACATTAATGATTTGTAAATATTTGACATATTCGAAATTTGATTAGGTATTGTTTCTTCATTTTTTTCATTTATTTTTTTTATTTTATTTTTAAATTCAGAAATATCTAAACTTAATAAATTGAATTGTATCGATGAAGATCTTAATAAATTTTTAATTTTTTCTAAATTTTCATTACTTGAATTGTGATCAATTACTGTGATTTTTATTTTAATGTTAGGATGAAATTCCTCAGCGTAGCTGACGCTGCGTAAAATAGAATTAATTGATCTTAAAGTATACTCAATCTTTTCTTGCTCAAATATTCGTTTTTTATTTTGGGTAAGCATATTAACACTTGAACAGGTTCTAATAATTACATCTAACGATCTAACTTTTCTTGAAATCTTTACCTCACCAAGAGGTAGATTAATAGATTTTTTACCTGAAATACTTAATGTTTGATTTAAATTTTTATTAGACGTGGGTATATAAAAATTATTTTGATCAATAATCTCATAACCCATTAATCTACATAGTTTAATGAAGAGCTTTTTAAAAGGGTTTTTAGATTTTTGTGTTTTAATTTCTTTCATTAAATATTTATTTTTTTATAATAATATATAATTTAATATCATGAATATAAAATCATCCCAAGATCTTGTTAATGAGGCTAATCAGTTAATTGAAACGCTTGATAGTATTAAAGTTAAGTCAATGGTTGACAATAATGAATGCATTTTAATTGACGTTAGGGATATCAGAGAATTATGGAAGGAAGGAACGGTAAAGAACTCCAAACATATACCAAGGGGCATGTTAGAATTTTGGCTTGATCCACAAAGTTCATATTTTAAGGCAAATAAATTTGATTTGAATAAAAAAATGGTTTTGTTCTGTGCACTTGGTATGAGATCTGCGCTAGCTGTAAAATCTTTAGTAGACATGGGTTTTAAAAATGTTGCGCACGTAAATGGAGGTTTTGATGCTCTGAAACAATGTGGTTTAGATATAGCTATAAAAGAAAAAAAATAATTACTTTAAGGATTCGGCTAAAGCATATTCAAGCCTATCTTGACCCCAAAATATTTTATTATTTACTACAAATGTTGGGGCACCAAAAACACCTTTATCATAAGCTTCCTGTGTTCTTTTCTTAAGCTCATCTTTTAGATTCTGATTTGAAAGTCTTAGAGAAAAAGTTTTGGGATTTATTTCTAAATTTTTTAAGGTTTTGTTAATGACTTCCTGGTCATTCATATTAATACCACTAACCCACATAGCTTCAAAAATTTTATCTATATAATCATTTGCTATTCCATCTTCTTCAGCGATTAACACCCCACGCATAAGATCAACTGTTTTAATAGGAAAGTATGAATTAAATTTAAAGATAATTTTGTATTTTTCACACACCATTTTACAATCTCTAATCATAAATTTTGCTTTAGCGGGTATAAAAGCAGGAGCTGTTATTTTGTGTAAGTTGTGAAGACCTCCAAGAAGAACAGGTTTTAATCTAAATTTAAAGTCTTGTTTAAATTTTAGAGATTTGATTTGCTGAAATGAAATAAAAGTATAAGGACTAACAAAGTCAAAGTAAAAATCTATAGGTTTACTCATTAAAATTAATTTTCTTTGCGTAAAATATTCTAAAGAACCAGTAAATTACAATTCCAAAAGGCCCAGTGAAATAGGTTATTAAAATACAAGGAGCTGAAAGCACTTTAGGCACCATATGTCTCTCTCCATCTCTAGCAATCCAAGCTCCAACAAACAAACTTATTGCTAAAAAATGTAACCAAAAAATTAGTCGCAATGATTCATTTGAGTATATTTCACCAAGACCATCCAAACCCAAGTAAAGCTTAAATCCACCAAAAATATTTTCTTCTAATATGATCTGACGCACTACAAAAATATAAGCAACAGCTAACAGTAATGGTGAAATAATAGAATGAGAAAAAAACTTAGTAATATTGTGATTAGGCATCAATATTAACAGAAGCCAAAAAGGAATAACTCCCCAGTTTGCAAACAAATAAATATTTTCATAAGTCAGGAGTGTATCAAGAGTATTTATCATTAAAAATAATATAGTATATTAGATAAATGAATCCCACATCAAATAAGAAAGATTTTGAAGACCTTACAACCAATTTAAAAGACCTAGCTTTTGCCTATTTGGAAAAATATAGCCCCTCAAAACAACAATTAAAGGTTTATCTTTTAAAAAAATATTTAACAAAAATTAAAGGAACAAAGTCCAAAAGAGAAGTCTCAGAAATTATAGACGAAATACTTGAGAATCTTGAAAAAAACAGAATAATTAACGATGAAATGTATTCAGACTCTAAAGCTAGAATGTTTTTAAGACGTGGTTACTCTTTGAATAAAATTAATCAATCGTTAAGAAACAAAGGAATCGGAAATGAGTATATCAAAAATAGTATAGATAAAATTAAAGAAGACACAATAGAACCTGATTTTGTATCTGCTCTTAAACTCTGCAAAAGAAGAAGAATAGGCGCGCTTAGACCCGGAGCTAATAGAGAATTATTTTATAAAAAAGATATGGGAATTTTAGCAAGAGGTGGCTTTAGTTTTGGGTTATCTAAAAGAGTTTTAGATTTACCATTAGAGGAATTTAACAAATTACTTCGAATTATTTAATTTATTTTTTTTTTCCTGCTCAACGAGAATATCTAGTTTTTTTTTTAATGAATTTCTAACAATAATAAAAAAAAACCAACCAAATAAACTTACTGAAATTAAAATAATTAAAATAGTTTTAATCATTTAAATTTTGTGCTCTTCTCATTAATATACTTGGGTTGGCATAGTCTTCTTTTCCATAATTAAAATCACCACCGTCTAACGTTTTAATAATTGCTCCTGCATGTTCTGCTACAGCATGACCGGCTGCATAGTCCCACTCATTTGCTCTTTCTTTGGCAGCATAAATATCAAACTCTCCGTTTGCTATTACACAAAACTTATAAGAACTCGCCATTTTAACTACTGATGAAACATTGTATTTTATTAGTTCTTTCATAATTTCTTCGGAGGGATTTGTAGAACTTGCAAGTGCAACAATTTGATTTTTTGGTGTTTTTTTTATGCAATCATTTTTAATTGTTTTTTCATTTTCAATTAAATAGCTGTTACCAACACCATAAGAATAAAAAAGCTGTTTTTTTTTTGGAGCTCCTACCAATCCAATACTTGGAATTTTGTTAATAATTAAAGCTGCGTTTGTTGTGTATTCATCTTTTCCAGCTATATATTCTTTTGTTCCATCAATTGGATCTACAAGCCAAAAAATTTTTTCTTTATTTTTAACTTTTAAATTTACAGTTTCCTCAGAGATAACAGGTATGTTTGGAGTTAGCTCTAAAATTTTTTTTGTAATGAGATCATTAACTCTTAGATCGCCATTGCTCACAGGTGAATTATCTTCTTTAATTTCTATTTTCAAACCTTTGGCGTAAAGATCTATAGATTCTTGTCCTGCGAAATGAAAAGTTTGAATTAAACCTTCAGCTATATTTTTTAATTCATTTTTGTTCATTTTTAATTTTTTCTAATATTACAATTTCTCCGTTTATAACTTGTTTTCCTTGATTTTGAAAATTTACAGTCACTTTATTTTTAATTATGGATTGAACCTGCCCAATTCCCCAATCTTTTTGTAAAGGGTTAATGACATAATCGCCTGGAGTGAATTCAAAATGGATCATGGAAAATAGTTTATATATATAATATATATCACTTTATGATTAATTCACTAGGTTTCAACAAACCTACTAAAGAAACTAAAGTTGTGGTGGCTATGTCAGGTGGTGTCGATTCATCTGTAGCCGCAGGCTTAATGAAAGAAGAGGGTTATGATGTAACTGGTATTACTTTAAAATTATACGATGACATTAAGGTTTCCAAGGAAAGCAGGCAGTGTTGTGCAGGTCAAGATATTTTAGACGCTAAAAGAGTAGCAGAGCACCTTGGCATTAATCATAAAATATTATTTTACCAAAAAAAATTTAAAGAAGAAGTGATTGAATCATTTATAGACAGTTATGTAGCAGGTGAAACTCCAATACCATGCATTCAATGTAATCAGACAGTAAAATTCAGAGATTTATTCAAATATGCAAAAGAACTAAATGCAGACGCTCTAGTAACAGGACACTACGTGTCGAGACATCAAAACAATGGTAAAGCTAACATGTATAGAGCTAAAGATTTTAATAGAGATCAAAGCTATTTTTTATTTAGTACCACTCAAGAACAATTAGATTATTTAAGGTTTCCTCTTGGAGAAATAGAAAAAGAAGAAACGAGAAATATTGCTAACAAACTAAGTCTCAATGTTGCAGATAAACCAGATAGTCAAGATATCTGTTTTGTACCTAATGGTGACTATAGTTCTGTAATAAAAAAATTTAGACCTGAATCATTTAAAACAGGCGATATTTTAGACCTAACAGGAAAAAAGCTTGGCGAACATGAGGGAATAATTAATTATACAATTGGACAAAGAAAAGGAATAAAAATTTCAAGTACATATCCTTTGTATGTTGTGAATATAGACGCTGATAACAACAAAATTATTGTTGGCCCAAAAGAATCTTTAATTATTCAAAACATAGAACTACGGGATTTAAATATTTTAGGCACAGAAAAAGAATTTAGTGATCATGTTTTAATTAAAGTAAGGTCAACAGGGAGTCTGTTGCAAGCAAAAGTTAACATTAAAAATAATTCTGCAAATGTAAATATAATTGATGGAGAGGCTGGTATCTCACCAGGTCAAGCGTGTGTTTTTTATTCCAAAGATGAAATTGGCGATAAACTGTTGGGTGGTGGCTGGATTTACAAGACTACAAACAAAAATTTATCAACCTAATTAACAGGTAAAAATTCCCGCACGTAATAAGTGATACATAATTAATTTTAGATATGATTTAATACAAATGAATTAAGAGGCAACTCTTAACTGGCCAGTTAAGGAAAGACCGAGAGGTTCAAGCTTAACGGGCAGAAAGGTGAGAAAAGTAGCGCTTTTCATTTTCACCGACTGGCTTGGCGGTAGCGCCTAAAACGACGAGCCAAACTTAAGAATTGTGAGGTTTAAAAACCTCCAATTCTTAAAATAAAAAAAATTTTGATATTATAGTTGATGACGAACTCCACACTTTAAAAGGTGCATTAACTTTATTTGAAAATTAATTTTCTAAATTAAAAAAACGGAATTTACATTATCGAGGATGTTCATTTTTTATATTTAAATGATTTAATTAAAAAACTAATAAGATTTAACCCGCAAGTGATAAATCTAACGCACAGAGAAAACAAAGAAGCTAATAATTTAGTTATTATTAGAAAATAAGATTTATATTTTATAAAGATTTTTTTTCCACAAAAGATTTGTTAATAAGTAAAAAAACAATACACCAATAAAGTAGTTCCATTCTAAAGCGTGTTTAAAGTGAACATTTCCAGAATCGATTAAAAGAGGGCTGCTTATCAACGCTACAAATATTAGAAGAGAAACTAATATTATTTTTAATTTTAAAACAAAAGAGTTAAAATATTTTTTCAATCTAGTTTTTAACTTATAAAAATTATAAACCAATATAGATTGAGCGATTATTTCAAATATTACAAAACCAATAAGAACAACTCTTCTTAGAAATTTAAATATTTCAATATCAGTTTCTATACCAAGAAATAAAGAATGTGTGGTTAAAAAAATTGCTGATAAAATACCAAATACCATAAAATTATTTACTTTAAATTTTATATTTTTAAAGTTGTTAATTAAAAAATTATTTTTGTACCAATAAAAAATTAACATAATAGAAGTTAAGATCATGCTTGGTTTAAATATTAAAAACTGAGGGTATGTTCGTGAAGCTCTGCTTATTGACAAGCTACCATCCAAGTAAGGTATAGTAAAATTAGATCTACCTATAAAATCTACTTGAAAAATTGTATTTTCAAAAAGGTGATAATTTATGGAAACTAAAAGACAAGCGTTTATCGATATCAGTGGAATTAAAAAAATCCAAAGACTCAAGGATCTAATTTGAGTTATTTCTTTCATTACTATATTGAAAAATTATTTTTTCTTATTTCTTTTTCTAGCTCTTCTTTTTTTGGAGCCAATTTTTCTTCTGCCTCTATGTTTCTTAGGGTATCCCATAATTTAGCCTTTATTATACTCTTAGTTGTTAAAAATCTATATAATGTTTAAAATATCGATTAAATATACTTAAACTATGAAAAAGTCCATAAATACGCTTTTAAAACACATTTCTGCTAGCAAAGTGAATCGATCCGCAAATCCAGCTGTAGTACGGGCATCCACTATCTTATTTAATTCCATGCAAGAACTAGCATCTCATGAAAAAAAAATAGCAAAAAATAAACCTATTACACATTATGCCTATGGAAGATATGGAAGCCAAACAACCATTGAATTACAAAAGATTATTAAGGAACTAGAGCAAGCTCATCATGTTTTTTTACATTCCACAGGTTTTGGATCTGTATCACTAGCTTTTATGGCCCTATGTGAATCAGGAGATGAGATTTTAGTAGGTGATAATGTTTATTATCCAACAAGAGAAATAACTGAAAAATTATTACCTAAGTATAATATTAAAACTAAATACTATGACCCCAATAACATTAATGACCTTAAAAACAAAATTACCAAAAAAACAAAATTAATTTTTGTAGAAAATCCAGGTAGTATAACTTTTGAATTTCAAGATCTTAAAGAAATTATTAAATTAGCTAAAAAAAATAATATTTTAACAGCAATGGATAACACTTGGGGTACTCCACTATATTTTAAGCCTTTATCACTAGGTTTTGATGTTTCAATATCTTCTGCAACTAAATATTTTTCAGGTCACTCAGATGCAATGGGAGGAACGTTAGCTGTTAATAAAAAAACTTATAACAAAGTAAAATTTTGTGACAAACTTTTAGGAAGTAGACTTTCTGCTGATGAAGCTTATTTAATTATAAGAGGTATTAGAACTTTAGACATAAGACTTAAAGCACATTATGAAAATACAACAAAAATAATTAATTTTCTTAAAAAACAAAAAAAAGTTAAAGAGATCTTATACCCACATAAGAAAAGCACAAAAAATTATAAAATGTGGAAAAAATACTATACTGGTGGTACAGGACTTTTTTCTATTATTGTTAAGTCCAAAAATAAATCATCTGTCTTCAAATTTATAAATAAATTAGAATTATTTGGCATTGGTTATAGTTGGGGTGGTTTTGAGAGTTTAGCCATATATCAAGATATTTCTAAAAGTAGAAGTTTTTATAAACTCGAAAAAAATGAGCATTTGGTCCGTATGCATATAGGTCTTGAAGATTATAATGACTTAATTTTAGATATAAAAAAATCTCTTAAATTTTTATAGTGAAGAAAAATTTTTATTTTGGCTTTCTAACATGGCTTTTTTCAATAGCTATAATATATTTTTTTATTTTTTTATTTTTTTTTACAAATTTAGATAAGTATATTTATGGTTACACATTAAGTGACATATCATCTTTAAATTTTTATACTAAGAACTCGAAAATTGTTAATCATCTGAGAAATCCAGAATTTAATTATTCAAAAAATCTAGAGGATTACATTTTCACGAGATTTACTAATAATAGTAAAAAAGAAATGGTTTTACTACAAGGAGACTCATGGTTTAATGATATTGAGAAGTTTAAATCCTCAGCTCAGTCTTTAAAAATGCTAGGTAAAGATTTTAATATAATTAACGCAGGAACCGTTTCTTATTCTCCTTCTTTAATGAGCGTACAATTAAAATTATTAAAGGAATCCTTTAATATAGATCCTAAATATTTGATAACCTATATAGATCAGACCGATATTGGAGACGAGAATTGCAGATATAAAAATTTAAAAAAATATGACGTACGTAATAACTTAATTGCCATACCCTTTGAGGAATATCCATACAGTGGAAAAATATTAAATATTGATCAGATGTTAAAATTTAGTCAAATAAAGTTAAACAATCACAACAATATTTCTCGAACTTTCTCTGTTATTAACTATAAATTAAAAAAAGGACTTGTAAAATTAAAACAAAACTATTTGAAAAAAATTAAAGACTATCCTTATTCTGGAGCGTGTCACATTGAAGATATTTTACGTCCTTTAATAAATGAAAATCCTGAAGAAATTATTTATTTTAAAAAATCACTTAAAGAATATTTTGACAGGATTAATTCTAATAAAAAAATTAAAAAAACTTTTGTTGTTACGCATCCGCACAAAGCACATCTTGTTGACAAAAAATATAATGTTAATGTTGCAGATATTGTAGACGAGGTGATAAATAATTATCCTAATTTTTATCATATAAATTTTTCAAAAAAAATTAAAAATAATAATCTTTATAATAAATTAGAAAATATATGGGCTGAAGATGAAATACATCTAAATGAAAAAAATCATTCAGAGATATTTTTACCTGAGATTATTAAAGATTTTCTTTCTTTAAAAAATAACTAAAAAAATATTGGAAAATACTATGCTGTCCTAACAATAGCCTTCTCATCAATAGGTAAATGAGCAAAACCTGCAAACACTGAAAGTAATACAGACAGATACCAAGCATAATTATAACTACCGTAAGTATCAAAAAAATATCCTCCTAAGTAAGCTCCTAGAAAAGAACCAACTTGATGACTAAAAAAAACTATTCCAAAAAGTGTACCTAAATATTTAGTACCAAATATTTGTGCCACTATTCCATTTGTTGGAGGAATAGTAGCAAGCCACAAGACCCCAAACAACGCTCCAAAAGCCAATGCTGTAAATGTAGAAGAGGGTAAAAAAAGAAATAAAACAAGAATCACACCTCGAGAGAAATAAAGAATACTTAGTAAAATTTTCTTACTATATTTTGAAGCAAGAAAACCCATTCCAATTGTTCCGAAAATATTGAAAAACCCAATTAATGCCAAAATTGCAGCAGCCGTCCAATCTGGTAATCCTTTTTCTTGAATATAACCAGGAATATGTGTGGCGATCAAAGTGATTTGAAAACCACAAACAAAAAAACCAGCAACTAAAAGCATATAGCCTTTATGTTTAAAAGCTTCTGTTATAGCTTTTGAAGTTGTTTGATCTCTTGTAAAAGAATTATTTGTTGTATCAACATATTCTTTTTTGAATAAAAATAGAGAACAAATAGCTGCAAAAATTAAAAAATATATAAAGTACTGTATTGTATTTTGCCACCCATGGGCATCATTAGATAATTTTGTGAATATTGGCATAATAAAAAAACCAATTGAAGCTGAGCCAGTTACTATTCCTACAGCTATTGTTCTGTTTTTGTCGGAAAAATATTTCCCAACAGCCGCGACAGGAACGGAGACAGCTGTAGCACCAAGTGCCGTTCCAATTACAATACCCATACTAATTAAAAAAATTGAATTAGAAGCTGGTTGACTTAAAACAATATAGGAGCCAATAAGATAAATTATAAAACCCACAAATGCAGCTCTGTTTGATCCATATTTATCTGCAATCATTCCAAATAAAGGAGCTGTGATACCCCAAAAAAGCATTTGTACGCCAATTGCTAATCCAAACTGAGTTCTATTAATTCCTAAATCATTTTCAAAAAATTGATAAAATAAACCCCATGTTTGTCTTATGCCCATAGAAACAAGCACCACTAAACTTGCTGCAATTAAGACTACTATAGCTTTTTTGTTTTCAAAAAATTTTTCCGACATATGAATTTTGTATTTTGCTTGTTTCATAGTAATTTACAATCTTATTAACAGATACATCCAAGAGTTGTATTTATTTTAATTGAATATTCCAGTCTTAATATAATAAGTTAAAAATAACCAAGGAGATTATATGTTTTCAAAAAATTTAAATCAAAAATTAGACCAATACCATCTGTTAAATCATCCATTCTATAAATCT
>Ga0307986_10001478_pt1 | contig 17011 bp, 18 predicted proteins | sample EllFjometageno82_FD_203170 | JGI IMG/M metagenome (GOLD analysis project Ga0307986, IMG submission 203170) | Marine microbial communities from Ellis Fjord, Antarctic Ocean - #82 | ecosystem: Environmental > Aquatic > Marine > Unclassified | place: Southern Ocean | collected 2014-10-09
ATATTACAAATGCTACTCCAAATAAAAGACATGATGGATTAAACATAGCAAGAGGAGCTCATGCTGTTGATGAGAGTGTTGTAAAAACAGAAATAAATGCAAAAGGTAACGCGGTAATGAAACTAGAATCGTTAGCTAGGATGAATGGCTTTGAATCTTCTGGAGCTCACTCAGCTTTATTTGATGCGGAACTAACTGTTAAAGTTTTAGGTTTAATTAAAAAAAATCAACCTCAAACTTGGAATACATTTTTAAGAACAGCAAATAAAAGTGATACTGAAACAATCTTTAAAACAGAGAAGATGTTTACTCTAGCAGAATATCATTTTGGAAAAAATTATAGATTTGTAGTTGCGCCACTTCACCCAAAATATTGTATTCATCCAATTTATCAGTGGGGCCAAGCATTTGATCTTAAAATTGATCCAATTCCACTATTTGATATGTCAATTTCAGAACTTAAAAGTGCAATTAAAAAATTAAAATTTTTAAGAACTATAAGATCAAACAAAGCTCCAATAATTTTAGATTCAAGTTATGGTTTACAAACTGAACCGTATTGTAATCTTGATCTTGACTTAATTAAAAAGCGTGCAAAATTGGTAAATAGTAATGAGAAATTCTCTCAAAATATTTTAACTGCATTAAGAGAAACTGCTGAAGATAAAGCTCAATTTGATTCACAGGTAGATCTACTTGCTGAAGAGACAATTTATAAAAAATTTACACCTCAAAAAGATACAGCGCTATTTCCAAAATGGCATGCAGCCTCTTGGAAGGATAAATTAATTTTATTAGATAAATTTGAAGATGAGAGAATGGTAAGTTTTGGAAAAAAGATAATTTATCAAGAATCACCAGAAACACTGCCAGCAGATATGTTTAAAAATATAAAAAGAGGGATAGCAGAAAGAATATTAAGTGACGAGAAAGAGAAATGGTGGACATGTAAGGAGTTTTATTTTGAATGTGATAATTTAAGAGATAGATATACCAATGACAAAGATGAGAAAAAGCTTAAGTTTTTAGACGAAATTAATGAATTTGTTGAAGGTATTCAAAAAAAATATGAGCAAGCATAACTCCTTTGTGAATTAAATAATTTTTTTTACATATTGAATAATAAATGGAATCAAATATATAGTACCTATTATGGCTACAATAATTGTAACAGACGATAATTTTGACACAAAAGTTTTAAAATCTTCAAAACCAATTGTGGTAGACTTTTGGGCTGAATGGTGTGGACCGTGTAAACAAATAGGACCAACATTAGAAGAAATTTCTGATGAAATGAAAGATCAAGTAACAATCGCAAAACATAACATTGATAACGAGCCAAATACTCCAACTAAATATGGCGTAAGAGGAATTCCTACAATGCTATTGTTTATGGATGGAGAATTAAAATCAACTAAAGTCGGCGCAACACCAAAATCAGATATTGTTTCATGGATTAAAGAGAATATCTAATTTAAGTTTAAAACTTCTCCAGCAAGATACAATGATCCTGTAATTAAAATAATATCATTTTTTTGAAGATCAATTGATTTAATAGCGTTTTCAACAGTAGTTTGGTATTTGATATTTTCAACGTTTTTAATCTTACCTTTAAGTGCATTTCCCATAATAGCATTAGGTTGATTTGGGATGTCAATGGTTGTTAATGATTCAATATTTTTAAAATAACTTATATACTCATTGTGATTTTTATTAGCCATCATTCCTAAAATAATATGTTTTCTACAATTTAAACTTTGAAGATATTCATTTAATACTTTTGCACCAAGTGGGTTGTGAGAACCATCTACAAATAATAAGTTATTTTTTGTTAAATCTTTAAGCCTCCCAGATTTTAATTCTTGTAGTCGTGCAATACTTTCTATTTTAGTAATACCATTCTTAACGTGTTCATCAGTAATTTCATAATCTGTTAATTGTCTTGCAGTTGCAATTGCAGTAGAGACATTTTCTAATTGAAATTCACCAGGCAAATTTGGCATTGGGAGTTTTAAACCTCCAAATTCATCTTCAAAATAAAAAAAATTATTTTCTTTTAACGTAAAACTGTAATTTTTATTAAAGATTATCTTTTTAGAAAAGTTATCTTTAATTGTATTTTCAATACTTTTATTAATTTTATTTGAGCTTTGTTTTGCAATAATAATTTTAGAGTTTAATAAAGTTGATGTTTTTTCAAAGATAATTTTCTCAACTGTTTGTTCATCTTTTGGAAGCCAATCCAAATGATCAAGACCAATAGCTGTAACAACACTTGCTAAGTTTTTTTTTAAAATGTTGGTCGCATCAAATCTATGAAATAGACCTGACTCAATTAAGTTAATATTTTCAGGGTATTTTTTAGCGTAATGAAGGAAAGCAACAGTTAAAATTTCAAAAAAAGTAATTTGTGTCTCATTGTTTGCTTCTTCTATTTCTAAAAAAAGATTAGCCAATTCATCATCTGTTAAAGGTTCGTTATTAAAAACAAATCGCTCATTAATAATTTTGATATGGGGACTTGTATAGATATTGCACTTGTAATTTGCTTCTTTCAGAATTGCATAAAGAGCCTGGATGGTTGAAAACTTACCATTTGTTCCAACAAAAGAAATACAGTTAATTTGATCTTGAGGATTCCCTAACCTTTCTAAAAGATTTCTAGTTCGATCTAAACTTAGATCTATTTCCTTAGGATGTAGCTTTTGTATGCGTTCTACTATCTTCTGAAGTTTCATTTTTTGATAAATTTATAGCAGAATTTTTCTTTAACAATATTGATAATAATGAGCCTAATTTTTCTCTAAGGTCTTTTCTTTCAACAATTAAATCCACAAATCCTGTTTTTTCAACATATTCACTTCTTTGAAAGCCTTCAGGTAATTCCTCTCTAACAGTTCCTTGAATCACACGAGCTCCTGCAAAAGCTATCAGAGCACCAGGTTCTGCCAAATGAATATCACCAAGCATTGCATATGATGCTGTAATACCACCTGCAGTTGGATCTGTTAACACAACAATATAAGGAAGGTTATTTTTTTTAAGTTCATTAATTGCTAAAGTAGTTCTAGTCATCTGTGAAAGTGAAATTAATGATTCCATCATTCTCATCCCACCACCAGAAGTGAAAACTATAAATGGTTGTTGATTTTCAATAGCATGTTGGGCTCCATATAAGAAAGCTTCACCTTCTGCCGCACCAATTGATCCACCTACAAAATTAAAGTCTGACGCAATAGCAGTAATCTTTATAGTTTGAATATTTGTGCTGATCACCATCATACCACAATCCATGCCTGTTTTCTTTCTAGCAGTTTTTAATCTATCTTTATAAGATTTAGAGTCACTCCAATTTAAAGGATCATCTTGAGGGATTGGAGTTTTTAAAACTTCATAATTATTTTTACCAAAAATAATATCAAATCGCTGATGTGGGCTTATTCTGTGATGTTTATTACAAGAAGTGCAAACCCATAAATTATATGCTAAATCTTTTTTTAAAATTGGTCCCTTGCAACAAGAGGTCCAGTCACTGTTAGCAATATCTTCTTTACTTGCACGCTTCTTAATTATTTTTTTTATTTTTTCACCGAAACGTAGAGTTTTTTTTAGCCAATTCATATAATTTTTTTTCTTAATCTTCTTACAATATCAGTTACATTTGTGACAGGATTTTGTCTTTTTTTGATTGATTTTGATATTTCATTACATAAAGCGCTACCAACCACTAACCCATCAGCTTTTCTTAGTGAGGCTATTGTCTTTTCAGTAATTCCAAACCCAATTACAATATTCTTATTTTTATTTAAACTTTTAATTTTATTGTATCTTTCTATAATTTTTTTAGGTGAAACCTTTAGTTTGCCCCCAGTTGTTGAGAGCATACTGATATAGTAAACCATATCGTGAGAATCTTTAATAATTTTTTTCATTCTATTTATGGACGTAGTAGGGGAGATTAATTGAATAAAGTTAATATTTTTTTTCTTACATTTTTTAGCAAAATTTTTGTTTTCAGGGTAAGGTAAATCGACAACAATTAAGCCATCGACACCAACTTTTTTGCAAATATTGATAAAGTTATTATCACCATATTGATAAATCATATTGTAGTAACCCATCAAGATTACAGGTTTTGTTTTTTTAAATTTTTTAAAATTTTTTACTATCGAGAAAACATCTTTAATTTTAATACCATTTTTTAAAGCTCTGTATGAACTTGATTGAATTTGACCACCATCTGCAATTGGGGTATTGTGAGGAAAGCCTATCTCACAAATATCAGCATAATTTGCAATTGATTTTAATATTTCTAAAGATTTTTTTTTACTATTGTCACCAGCAACTATGTAGGTGAGTAAAGCAGGCCTTTTTTCATTTTTAGTTTTTTTAAATGTTAAATTTATTAAAGACACCTTAATTAACCTTACCTAATCTGGCCTTTAAAATATCTCTATCTTTTTTTGCATCACCACATGAGTTTACTATAATGATTGTATCCCGATTTAACTTAGGTGCAATTTTAATTGCTTCAGCAAAAGCGTGACACGGTTCTAAACTTGGGTTTATTTTTTCAAGTTTAGTAACAAGTTTATATGCATTCAATGCCTCCTCATCTGTAGCTGAAGTATACCTTGCTCTTTTAGTATCTTTTAAAAAGCAGTGAATAGGAGATACGCCTGGGTAATCTAATCCAGCTGAAATAGAAGCAGTATCATTAATTTGCCCTTCATTATTTTGGCAAACATAAGCAGCAGCTCCATGCAAAATTCCAAGTTTAGCTCCATTTGTTAAAGGGGCTGCGTGAAGATTAGAATTTTTTGGTCCACCAGCCTCAACACCAATTAATTCAATCTGTTTTTTACTATAATCTATAAATTCTTGCCATAAACCATAGGCTGAGCTTCCGCCACCTACACAGTTAATGAGTTTAATTTTTTTTGGAATCTTATTAAATTCAGATAGAATTTGAGGCTTTAGTTCTCTTGAAATTTGAGCAGTACTCCAACCACAAATCTTAACAAATATATTGGGACCTACAGTTGAGCCAACACACATGTGGGTATTGTCACAGTTTGAAACCCAGTACCTCATACACTCACTAACAGCATCAACAAGTGTTTGGCTTCCAGAGTGTACAGGCACAACTTCAGCCCCATTTTTTTTCATTGCATCAACATTTGGTTTTTGTCTCTTTATATCTTTAGCACCCATGAATATTTTACATTTAAGACCAAATTTCTTAGCAGCCATGCTTAACATCTTGCCGGCATAACCAGCTCCAGTATCACCTACAACATATTTTTTACCTGCTTTTTTAGCAATAAGACAATGAACTGTCGCATTATAGATTTTATGAGCACCACCGTTCGCCTCAGATACCATTTTGGCATATATTTGAGCGCCACTTAAATGATCTGAGAGGTTTTTAAGTTTTATAAATGATGTGGGTGAACCTATGTAGTTCTTAAAGTAATAGTCTCTTTGTTTGAGAAATTTTTTGTCATATCTAAGATTTTCAAAAAGAATAGTTAAATCATCAACAGGTTTTTTTAAAGTCTCTGGAATAAAATTACCACCAAACTTACCACCCCAAAACCCACTTTTATCGTGCTGATCAATTAAAGGAATTCTTTTTTTAAGCTTCATCATTAATTTGTTTAATCTTTTTTAAAAAAATGTTTATTTTTGAAATATCTTTTAATCCAGATGTTTCTAGACCTCCAGAAATATCTATAATGTCTGCTATTTCTTTGAAATATTCAAGATTATCTTCTAGATGAATATTTCCTGCCAACATCAATTCTTTATTTATTTTGAGATCTCTAATTAATTTGTGATCAAAAGATATACTTTTTTCATAACCCTTACTGTCAAATAAAATTATATCTGAAAGCTTATTGTATTCTATATATTTTACAACATCATTTTTATCCTCGACAGTGATAGCAACAATGATTTTCCGATTATATTTTTTTTTAATAGAACTTACCTCAGCTGGAGTACAATCATAAATTTGATAATAATCAAAAGGTAAATTTTTTATTTCTTCTAGAATATTTTCATCTGGCCGAACTAATACTGCAACATATTTTGAATTTCTTTTATCTATTTTTAAAAGTTCTTTAAGCTGGCTGTACTTAACAAACCTTTTAGATTTTGGGTAGTTAACAATAAAACCAATGTATTGAGGTGGGCTAGAATGATTTGTTAAATATTTTAATGTTTTAGAGTCGGAAATTCCACAAATTTTTGTCTTCATCTAATCTATCGATGAAAGTATATTTTGTATATTTTCTTTTGGATTACCTTTGGTAATAGGTCTACCAATTATTAGGCAATCACTACCTGCTATAATCGCTTCATTAGCGCTCATAGTTCTTTTTTGATCATCCTTTTCACCCCACCCTCTAATTCCTGGAGTAAAGCATTTAAGGTCGGGTGCAATTTCTTTAACAATTTTAATCTCAAGTGGGCTGCAGATAACACCATACAATCCAGCTTCCATTGCAATTTTAATTAGTGTTTTGACCTGATCCTCAACTTTGTTATTAAAACCTAAGTTTTTTAAATCTTCATCATTAAAACTTGTTAAAACAGAAACACCTAACAAATTTAAATTAATTTTTTGTGCAGCCCGATTTGCGGCTTTAAGAGCATTCAATCCATTTAAAAGGTGAACTGTTGCATAATCTACATTTAAATTTTTAAGTGATTTTACTGACTCAATTAATGTATTTTCGATATCAAAAAATTTTCCATCATAGAAAATAGGTTTTTTAAATTTTGATAGCTCTTTTATTTCTTCAGGGCTTCTTTGAGTGATATATTGTAATCCAATTTTGATCCCTGAGATATCTTCATGAATTAATTCTAATAAATCTAATATTTCTTTTTGGCTTGACACATCACAGGCCACGAATATATTTTTACTCATCATTGTTTAATTTTTTAAACATTTCTTTTGCCATTTTAAAGCGAATAGTTTTTTTTTCTGGTGTATTTACTTTTTCTCCAGTTTTAGGGTTGCGAGATATTCTAGCTTTTTGAAGGTTTGTTGAAAACATACCAAAACCTCTCAATTCAACACGATCTCCTCGTTTGAGAGCTTGTTTAATTTCACCTAGAATTATAGAAACAACTTTCTCAAGGTCTTTTTTAAGAAAATTTGGATATGATTTTTTTAGTTTGTTTAGAAGCTTTGATTTTACAATAGCCAATTTTTTATTCTTCTTCTTTTTTCTTTTTTTCTAGATCATCAGATAATGATGAAAAGGGTAGGTTTTTACCACTCGCATCAGAACCATAAGTGTCTAAAGCTACTTTTCTGTCAATTTCTTCAAGTAACTTTATGCTCAATGTTACTTTTCTTTTATCTAAATCTAATTCTTGAATTGCACAGTCAATTCTCTCTCCGCCAGTAAATCTTGCAGGTCTGGCATCAGCCATATTAATAGCTATAGCAGATTTTTTGATAATAAAATCCATCTCACAGCCTTCGGGTCTAACAATTAAACCCTTGTTGTCTGTTGAAATAATCTTAACAGTAATAGCTTGTTTAACTTTTTTATCATTAAACCAATCGATTGGGTCTGGTTGAGTTTGGCGTAAGCCAACCCTGACTTTTTGTTCAGCTGTTTTAACCTCTAATACTTTAACTTTTAACTTATCACCAATTTTATATTTGGCTAATTCTTCTTCACCATTTGTAAGGTAAGTAAGATCATTGCAATGTAAGAATGCATCAATATCTAAATCATTAATTTTTAAGAAAATAGAGTATTCATTTTTGCTAGCAACTTCACCTTCAACTTCAGAACCTATAGGATATTTTTTTTCAAATGCTTCAAAAGGATTTTCAGTTGTTAAACGATGTGAGATCGCAACTCTTCTTTTTTCCTTATCAATTTCAGTGATAACACAATCAATCTCATCACCAACTTTAAACATTTTTTTTGCTAGTATATTCTTTTTAGTCCAGCTTAATTCACTCGAGTGTAATAAAGTTGACAATCCCTTTTCAAGTTCACAAAAAGCACCAAAGTCCATTAATTTAACAACTTTAACTTTGTAGACTTTGTTTAATTCATAATTTGAAATATTTTCAAAAGGGTCTGGTGAAAGCTGTTTGACAGAACAACCTACCTGTAGTTTTTCTTTATCTACTGTAATAACTAATAAATCATGTTTTTCGCCGATTGTAAAAACTTCATCAGGATGATTGACTCTTGAGTAGGAAATCTCTTGAAGGTGTACCAAAACATCTAGTTCGCCATTAACACTGAAAAAACAACCAAATGAACTATAGCCTTTTACTTCAGCTCCTTTAATTATATCTCCAACCTTAAACTTTTCAACGATTTTAATCTTATCTTCTTTTTTAAATGTTGAAATAATTTCTCTTCTAGATACACAGGCATTTCCTCTAACTTTGTCGAGTTTAATAAGAGCAAATTTTTGTGGTTCATTCATTAAATGACTAATATCCTTTAATGGTTTGTCAGAAATTTGTGATCCTGGTAAAAACATTAAAGATCCAGTATCTATATGTTCTACGATACAGCCACCCTTAACACGCCCAGTAATTTTACCCATGATAGGTTCATTTTTTTCATAAGCCTCAACCAATTTATCCCAACCTTGAATTTTTTGTGCCTTAGATGCTGAAACTAGTACTTCACCTTTTTTATCCTCTAATCTTTCAAGAAGAACAGAAATTGTTTCACCTACTTTTGCTTTATCGAGCATACCCATACTCTTTAATTCATTGATATCTAATATAGGTTCAGACTTTAACCCTGGTACTTCAAGGAATACGAAGTTGTCAGTTACTTTATTTACTACACCTGTAATTATTTTTCCTTCTTCAAGATTAGCAGTTTTAGTGAACTGTGAATTTAGTAGTTGTTCGAATTCTTTTGAGGCAGGGTTTGAAAGGTCTTTATAAATTTCCATTAAGCTTTTAGTTTCCTATTCATAATTTTTTTTATTTTTAAAAAACATGCTCTTTTAGTGTGGTTCGTAGTATTTATCAATACCGAATCTTTGGTTTTCTTTAGAGGTGAGATTTTTCTATTATAATCACTTTTATCCCGTTTTTTGATGCTTTTTAGGATTTCATTAAAAGATATTTTCCTATTTAGCGCTTTTAACTCTTTATATCTTCTCAAAGCCCGAGTCTTTGCATTAGCGGTTATAAAAAACTTAAAGTCAGCATCAGGAATTATTTTATAAGTTATATCTCTTCCATCAAGACAAGAGCCGTTATATTTTTTAGGAGGGTGGTAAGCACTCTTAATTTGAAAAGCATGAACAAGCTTTCTTATATTTTTATCCTTTGATATTATGGAAGCCATTGTTCCAACATCATCAGAGAGTAGCTTTTTATTTTGCAAATCTTTCATATTTAATTTTTTCATTATCTTTTTTATCAAAGTATGACTATATTTTTTTGGTTGAGTAATCTTAATATTTGCAATCAGTCTATAAATTTTACCCGTATCTAAGTAAAATAAATTAAAATGTTTAGAAATTAGTTTTGCTTGTGTGCCAGCTCCTGCAGCAGCAGGAGAGTCTATTGCAACTTTAATTTTATTTATTAACTTCATAAAGATTAATTTCTTATTTCATTAATTATTTTTAGAAAAGAAGGAAATGAAGTGTTAATAGAATCTTTGTCATGAATTATCCACTTTCCACCACAAGTTAAAGCAGCAATTGTACTCATCATGAAAACTCTATGATCTTTTAGGTAATTTTTAATTGTAATTAATTTTTTAATTTTTAAGTTAGGTTGACCATAAATTCTAATAGAGTCTTTTGTTAGTTCCGTTTTAACACCCATCATATTTAAAATTTTAGACCCCCAATTTAATCTTGGGCTTTCTTTTTGGTTTAGTTCAGACACATCTTTAAAATAAGAAATTCCTTTTGCTTTTGCAGCTACTAAAAAAATGATTAAAAACTCATCAATAGCACTACTATTTAATTCTGTTGGACAGTTTATTGACTTAAGTTTATTTGAGCTTTTTATTAAAATGTCAGAAATTTTTTCACCTCTATAATTTCTTTTGTTTTTTAGCAAGATTTTAGCTCCCATCTTTTTCAAGATAATGATTATTCCTGTTCTTGAAGGGTTAATGTTCACATTTTTAATTAAAAGCTTAGAATTATTTGCAAGAATTGTGAGCACTATAAAAAAAGCACTTGAACTTATGTCTCCAGGTATTTTATAATTGAATGCTTTAATTTTTTTTGGTCGCTTGATATTTAAGAAATCATATTTTTTAGTTTTTGTTATCCGAATAGGTATTTTTAAATATTTAAAAAGTAATTCAGAATGATTTCTAGATTTTTTTGCTTTTATGGATGTCGTTCCTGATGCATTAAGAGCCGCAAACATCACGCTACTTTTGCACTGCGCTGAACCTTTGCTCTCCAAATATTTAATGCCTTTTACAGATGGAGAGCCAAGAATTGTTAAAGGTAACCGGTTTTTTTTTTTGTAATTAAAATTAGCTCCAAATTTTTCTAAAGGAATGGTCACTCTGGAAAAGTCCCTTTTAGACAAACTTTTATCACCAATTAATTTTATTTTGTGTGGTGATTTAACTAACATGCCCAGTATTAGTCTTCCAAGTGTTCCAGAGTTTTTAGCATTTAATATTAAATTTTTTTTATATTTAAAGCCGTTGATCCCATTTCCATGAATTTCACAATAGTTTTTGTGTACTTTTACTTTTATACCTAGTTTTTTTATAGATTCTAATGCAGCAAGCACATCTTCTGACATTAGAAGATTATAACTCTTTGATTTTCCAATAGCTTGACTGGCAAGCAACACCCATCTAATACTTAAGCTTTTATCTCCACTAACACTAATCCTCTTATTAAATTTTAAAATTTTTTTTTTTATCAATAAAAATTTTGACATATTAATTAAACTTAAATGAATCTCCAAAATATTCAGATCTAGCAATTTTATTATTTGCTAATTCTGTTGGTGTACCTTTTGCTATAATTTTACCCTTAGAAAGAATCATTGCCCTATCCACCATAGATAGTAATTCTCTAGCCTGATGTTCACAAATAATAATGGATATAGTGGGCCGTTCTACTTGAAGGTTTATTAAGATTGTCTTTAACATTTGTATTGAAAGCACATCTAAAGCTGCAAATATTTCGTCACAAATCAAAATTTTTGGATCCCCAAGTAATGCTAAGCAGATCACAAGTTTACGTCTTTGACCACCTGATAAAAATTTAGCTTTTATCTCTCTAACATTGTCAAGTTCGAATTTAGAAATTAACTCCTCTATTTTTGAATGTCTTTCAGTTTTTTCTTTAATCAAAATTTCAGCTATAGCCTTAAAGTTTTCCATTAATGTCAGATCATGAAAATAACCACCGTATTGAGGAACATATCCTATTTTAAATTTTCTAGTTCTTAGATAAATCGGATAGTCATTTATATCTTCCGAACCAATAAATATTTGACCAGAATTTGGTTTAATTAATCCAATTAAAAGGTTGAATAAAGTACTTTTACCAACACCATTTGGACCAAGTAGTCCTAAAATTTCCCCAGGATAAATATCAAAATTTATATTATTTAATATTTTTCTTTCCCCGTAAGATAGAGAAATATTTTTAAAAGAAGCTACTTGAATGTTTTTTTTAAAACTTTTAATTCTAAAGGATTTAATTGTCGACATTGCCACTATACGTTGCGTTAATTTTTTTACCATTTTCAATCATATAAATTTTTAGATTTTTTGTTAATAAATCAATTTCAATCACATCTGCTGATAAGGTTGTATTTAGATTTTTATAATTTATTTCATTGTATAGGTTTATTTTATGATCTTTAAATAACATATCTACATTTTTAGATGTAATATTATGTTCAGCATATTTTATAAGTACGTTTTCTTTAAAATTTGTGTCGTAATTTATAGTATTATAAACAGCGTCTGATGAACTTATTGTAATTTTTTCGTTCTTATTAAAATTTATTTCAGCATCTACATTTTTCATAATGATAAGGTTACTATTTTCATCTTGAATCTCACCAAATTCTGCTTTAATGATATATTGGTTTCCGCTTCCATCATTTGACTCATATTTAATGTTTTCAATTATATTAGAGAAATTTTTATTTGAAACTGGAAAATTTTTTAATTTATTTATATCAGAAATCTCAATCTTATTTTTAACCGAGTGTTTGAAAAAAATTAAACTTATAAATAAAATTATGATAAAAAATAATATTAGTTGAATAATTATTTTTTTATTCATTTATTGAATTTTCGCATCAAGAATATTGTGAATATGAAGTATTCCTATTGTTTTATTTTTGTAATTATCAACACATAAGGATGTTATTTTTTTTTGATTCATTATTGACAATGCTTTTTCAACCAACATATCTTTGCTGACACTGATAGGATTTTTAGTCATAATTTTTTTAACTGATAGTTTTTTCAAATCATCATTTTTTTCATTAGCACGCCTTATTGTTCCATCTGTAACAATTCCAGTTGTATGCCCTTTGCTATTTTTAACTATTAAGGTTCCTAAATTTTTTTGAGTTATAATTTTTAAAGCTTCTTTCATATTTGAGTTTTCACTAATAAAAGGAATCTTTTTTTTTGTTAACATCAAATCCTCTACAGTTTTAAGTTTTGCACCAAGGCTTCCAGAGGGATGAAATTTTTTGAAATCTTTTTTTCCAACATTTTTTTTACTTATAGTTGCAACGGCAAGTGAATCTCCGATACTTAACTGATTAATGGTGCTTGAGGTTGGAACAATACCGAGTCCTGCCTCAATAACTTCTGGAATATACAATTTAATGTCTGAAGCCCTATATAGTAGGGAATTTTTTTTGGAAACTATTCCAATTATTGTAATTTTATTTCTATTTGCATATTTAATTATATTTTTTAATTCCTCAGAGTTTCCTGAATAACTAATTAAAATTAATATATCTTTTTTTGAAATACTACCAAGGTCTCCATGTGAACAATCATTTGCTGAAACTGAAAACGAAGGAGTTCCGACAGATGACAATGTTGCAGAAATTTTTGCCGCTATTAAACCACTTTTACCAACACCACATAAAATTACTTTAGATTGACATTTTGCAATCGCATCAACAGCCTCATTGAACGAATTGTTAATAGAATTTTTTAATTTTTTTAGGGCACTTATCTCTAAGTCAATTACATTTTTTGCAATATCTTTATAATCTTTTTTTTTCATTTAGTGTGCCCAAATATCCTCTTTAAATAAAGCTAAATCAAGATCTACCCTTGTTTTTAAAAATTTTAAGCAGTCATTATATAGATCAACTCTTTTTTCACGTATAAGTATTTTGTTTAACTCTTCATGAATTTTGTGCAAATAAACAACGTCATTTGCACAATACTTAAGTTGAGCAGGTGATAATTCACCTCCAAAATCTGAGCTTTGAAATTGCTTGCTTACATCAATATTAATAAATTCTTTAATTAAAGTTTTGAGAGAATGGCTATCAGTATAAGATCTGGCTAACTTTGAGGCAATTTTAGTATCTAAGATATTTTTAGTTTCTGTTTTTAAATAGTATTTAATGTGAGCCATATCGGCCCTACCATAATGAAATATTTTTGTAATGGATTCATCTGAAAGAATTTTATTTAAATTTGGAGCATTATAATTTGATCTGTCTAACTGAATAATATGTGCATCCGAATTTCCACTTGATATTTGAATAAGACATAGAGGATCACGCACAACATTGAGACCCATAAATTCTCCATCGACTGCTATAATATTGCCTAAATCCAAATCTTCTGGTAAGTCTTTTTTGTGAAGTTTAATATCAATATTCATTTTTAATTATATATATATGAAAGCAAAAAATTGTCTAATTTTTGGTGGTAGCGGTCAAATAGGTCGTTATTTAATTAGAAAGCTTACTAAAAATAATTATAAAGTTACCGTAGTTACTAGAAACCTTCACCAAAAAGGATATGTAATAAAAACTCAAGCTAATGCTGGCTATATAGATATTATTGAAGCTAATATTTTTGATGAGACAAAAATTAGAAAACTTTTTGCAAAAACTGATATTTGTATTAATTTAATTGGTATTCTTTATGAAAGTGGAAAGGGCAATACCTTCAAAAATATTCATTCTATTTTTCCCTCTTTATTAGCTAAACTCTGTAAAGAATATAAAGTTCAGCAGTTTATTCATTTATCTGCATTAGGTATTAATGATGCGGTAGATTCAGAGTATGCAAAAAGTAAGTTAGAAGGTGAGGTTAATATTCAGAAAAATTTTCCTTTAGTGACAATATTAAGACCATCGATAGTTTATTCTGTGGATGATAACTTTACTACAAATTTCATGAGTCTACTAAATAGGCTTCCATTCTTTCCACTTTATTATAATGGAGATACTAAATTTACCCCAATTCATTGTTCTGATTTAACAGATACTATCTATCACGTTATCTCCAAAAAAATATACTCTAAAATAATTGAGTGTGTAGGACCTGAAGTTATTTCTTTAAAGGAAATTTTAAAAAGATTATTAAAGCTAATTAATAAAAATAGATTGTTAATTCCCTTCCCGTTTTTTTTGGCAAAAACGTCAGCAAAGTTGTTTCAATTATTTCCAAAACCATTATTGACAGTAGATCAACTTATTCTTTTAAAATATGACAATATACTTTCAAATAAATACCAAACTAATGCTGACATAGGGGTTCCAAGTTCAAGAGTGTTTGCTAAGGAAGTTGAAAAATATTGCTATATGTGGAGGGAAGGTGGTCAATTTTCTACGAAAAAGTATAACTTTAACAATTCTTAATAGAAGTTATAAATTATAAATATATAATTTATATTATGATAATTAATATTATTTATATTCTGATATTTTCAATTTTTTCATTTCTAATATATTTAATCATTAAATCTCTCATTAAAGGTATTAGTGAAAAAATAAATAAAAAATAATTTAAAAAAATATATTATTGAGCAGTATTAACTTTTTTTGCAATGTATTGTGGAGCCTCTTCTTCCTTATCAGTAACAGGCTCCTCTCTTTTTCCTTTTGGCTGATAAGCATATAGCAAATGAAGTTTACAATATGAAAAATCTTTTAAGGATGATCTTCCACAAAAATAAAACGATTGTTCTTCTGGATGTCCAACAGGCCATTTACAAGAATTCTCATCTAACTCTTCTAATTTTTTAGGGTTTTCTGGCTCAAAGTCTTTTTCAATTAGCAAAGATTTAAATTTACTTTTTCTTCCTTGGTTTTGTTTGAAGTTATTTTCTTCTGAATTGTTACTCAAATTTTGAACTGATAAAGAATTTCTAGTTTTAATTTTGGATGATAAATTTAATCTATGAGCCTTACCAATAACTGCATTTCTGCTAATATCTCCAATTATTGAAGCAATTTGACTCGCTGTACTCCCCTTACCCCAAAGTTCTTTTAATTTATTAACTTTTTCATCTGTCCAGCTCATAATCTATATTTAGTATGTTAATTAATTTTAATAACTATATACAGATCTCACAAGATTAAAAAAAAAACAATAGATTTTTTTGTTTTGTACACAATTTTCTCAAAATTTATATATGATTACTTATGGTTGAATTGAATAAAAAATATCAAATTAATGTAAAAAAATTTGGTTTTATAAACTGGATTGGTTTTAAAAGCTTATGGTTTAAAGAATGCAATAGGTTTATGGCAGTTTGGCAACAAACATTACTATCTCCGCTTGTATCAAGTTTATTATTTTTATCAGTTTTGTCTTTAGCGCTGGGAAATAATAGAGGAGATGTTCTGGGTTATTCTTTTATAGTTTTTTTAGCACCAGGACTAATTGCAATGAGTATTATAACTCAATCATTTAGTCATTCTGTGTCTTCATTGATGATAGGGAAAATTCAAGGAAATATTGTTGATATGCTTTATGCACCTTTATCGGCATTAGAGGTTTCAATGGCAATAATATTAGCAGCTCTTACTAGAAGTTTTTTAATTGCTATAATTTCAATAGGTGTTTTTTCTCTAATAGTTGACATGCCAATAAGTAATATTTTATTTATTTTTATTTTTGGTTTTTTAAGTGCATTTATACTTGGAAGTCTAGGCTTTATTACTGGCCTTTGGGCTGAGAAATTTGATCACACCGCAACTGTAACCAACTTCATTATCACTCCATTAAGTTTTTTATCTGGTGTGTTTTACTCTATAGATAAACTTCCTGAAGTTTTTCAAAATATTAGCCACATTAATCCATTTTTTTATATGATTGATGGATTTAGATATGGTTTTTTAGGAAAATCAGATGGATCAATAGAAATAGGGCTAATTTATTTAACAATATTAAGCATTACAATGTGGTACGTAGCTTTTTATCTTTATAAAAAAGGCTACAAGATTAAATCATAGTTCATGAGCGCTTTAGCAAAAAATTATAATAGAAGAAAAATTTCATTTAAATATGGAAAGGGAAGTTTTTTATACTCAACTGATGGAAAAAAATATTTAGATTTTATACAAGGAATTGCAGTAAACTGCTTGGGACATTCCAATCCTCACTTAATAAAAGCAATTAATAAACAATCAAAAAAACTTTGGCATGTGTCTAATGCATTTACAATTCCAGAGGGTGAGAGATTAGCTTTAAGGTTGGTCAAAAAAACTTTTGCTGACTCTGTCATCTTTCAAAATAGTGGAGCAGAAGCTACAGAAGCTGCAATTAAAGTTGCCAGAAGATACTTTTATTCAATAGGTAAACCAAAAAAAAATAGAATTCTTTGTGTTAAAAACTCATTTCATGGAAGAACGTTAGCCACAATTTATGCCAGTGGATCAAAAAAAATGACAGAAGGTTTTGGACCAAAAGTTGATGGATTTGATCATTTTGAATTTGGAAATCACCAAGCATTAAAAAAATCTATAACAACTAGAACAGCTGCAATTATGGTTGAAACAGTGATG
>Ga0307986_10001479_pt1 | contig 17007 bp, 17 predicted proteins | sample EllFjometageno82_FD_203170 | JGI IMG/M metagenome (GOLD analysis project Ga0307986, IMG submission 203170) | Marine microbial communities from Ellis Fjord, Antarctic Ocean - #82 | ecosystem: Environmental > Aquatic > Marine > Unclassified | place: Southern Ocean | collected 2014-10-09
TACAAGCGCATCATGTGCTATAGAATCTCGTCCATAATTAGTTATGTAAACTAAAATTTTATCATTTCTTAGACAATCTAAATTTTCATTTTTCGGAACTATTTTCGCGTTGGTATAAATTACTATTTTTTTATTCTTTTCATAGGTAGCAAGTTTATTAACAACCTTAAAAAGCTCTTTATTCATAAATGGATCACCACCTATTACTCTAAATTCATCTAAAGTATCAACACAAGACATAAACCTTTCAATTGAGTCGAACATAACTTGCTCTTCACTATTTTGAGGTCTATCATAATACTGCATCAAATTTGAACAATCTTGACATTTAAGAGAACATCTTTCAGTAACCTGTATGTCAATAGCTTTAACGTGTAATTTCCCTTCCTTAAGATAGTCGTTTTTCAATCCCATCTTATTATAATAATCAACTATTCTCAGAGCAGAGTTATAAGGGATTTCAGATAAGCCTAATTCGACAGCCCACTCAGACTTATAACTTTTTTCTAAATTAACTTCTGACAACAAATCAGTGACCTTAAATAAATTATTAAATCCTTTTTTTTCTAGAAAAGGAATTATTGAATTAAAATATTGAATGGATACAAAAATATTAGTTTCTTTACTTAGTTGATCCAAACTCTCTGGGGGAATAACCTTTATACCCTTAACTCTAATTTTTTGTTTCTCAGGACTGCCATCACAAAAAAAATCAACATTGATATTTTTTTGACTCAGGGCTTCTAGGGTCATTCTTCCAACTATTCCTGCCCCATAAATAATTGACAGTTTGTCATTATTTTTTGATTTTTTTTTCACGTAGTCGGAGAAATTGAGCATAAGATTATTTACAATAATAAGCCAGATATGTCAATTAGTATCAAAAACCTTAGAGTTAAATCAGAATAAAAACTGATCACATATTAAAGTGGATTATATTTCTTTCCTCAAATCCTATTTTTTTTAATTGTAGTTTAATCATACGAAATACAGACTGTTCTTTATTGCAAATAAAAATTTGTAAGTTGTAAAGTTTATTAATATTTCTTTGTAAATATAAAGGACCCTTAATAGTCAATTGGTCTACTTTTTTTTCATGATACATAGGATTATTATCTACTATAAAGTCAATTTTTGCTTTTGCGTTTAAGAGAATTTTGAGTGCAGTTTTTCCATAACCCCCGACACAAAATACAATTATATTTTTTTCTTTATTTTTTTCAAAAACTTTTTTTAATTTTTTATAACTTTTGAATTTATATTCAATTAATTGACTTTTGATATTTTTTTTATTTTTAAATATTATATCAAATTTTTTAAAATTTAATTTTGATAATTTTGTTATCAACAAGAAATGTTTTTTTAGATATTCACTAATATTTTTAATTTGGTGTGTGTTACATAAAATTAAATTTGAATACATCTGTTCAAATGAAATCTTTAAAAGTCTTTTTAAAAAGTCAGTTTTTTTTCTATCCAAATAAATATTTTTTTTAGAAATAATCCTTCCAAATTCAGCTATTACTTTCAAGCGAGATATAGCAATAAGGTAGCCTGTTTTTTTCCCCAATGTATTGGGTTCATACATACGATGCATATAACCAGGTTTTTTAATGATTTTATATTTTTTAACATTACAAAGCATTTCTGCAACAAATACCCAATCTTCAGTTACCTTAAGGTTTTTAAAAAAAATATTGTTTGTTTTAAGAAAGTTTTTTTTAATAATAAAATTCCAACAATTTGTAGAATACAATATAGAGTTACCTCTTTCATTAGGAGCTAAGTTTAATGAACTATATTTTAGAGTCCTTGTTTTTTTTCTAAGAACAAAATTTCTTATTACAAATAAATTATAATCTTCATAAACTTTAATATGATTTAAAAAATTATTAATAGACCCTGGCAGTAATACATCGTCACTATCTAAAAAACATATAAACTCTCCTAATGACGATCTAATTGCAATATTTCTTGCATAAGATACACCCCTATTTCTTTTTAAATCTATTAATTTGATAAAACTAAATTTTTTAACATATTTTTTACAAATTTTAATTGATTGATCTTTAGAACCATCATCTATTAAAATTAATTCTATATTTTTTTGTGCTTGTTTACAGATACTATCTATACAATTGATTAGATATTTTTCTGAATTATATATGGGAATAATTATTGATAGTTTTATTTTTTTTGTAGAATTATTCAAATCTTTAATTCTAACAATCTTCATAAAAAAATTAGTTAACTTTATATTTTTTTAAAATTTGAATTCCCTTTTTAAAAGAGCTAAAATCAATAATATCATCAGTATCAATTGAAATATTGAAACCCTCTTCCAAATCAGACATCAATGTCATATGGCCAATGGAATCCCACTCTGGAATATCATTATATTTTATTTTTTCATTAAATTTTTTTTCATCCATTGAAAAAGATTTTATAAAAATTTCAATATATTTTTTTTTATTTTTCATTTTTTTTCAGATTAGAGAGGACAGTCTGTATAATTTTTTCTACTGATAGTCCATAAATATTTTTTAAATATTCATAGCTACCTCCAGAAGAATAAAAATCATTAATTCCTACTCTTACTAATTTGCAGTTATTTATTTCACCTGATAAAACTTCAGCTACTGCAGTTCCCAACCCACCAAGCACATTGTGTTCTTCAACTGTTACAATTAATTTATTTTTTTTTGCAATTTCTTTTACTTTTTCTTTATCTATTGGTTTAATAGTATGCATATTTACTACTGCGCATTGAATTTTTTTTTTTTTGAGAGCTGTTGCAGCTTCTAAGCAATTTCCCAAAATATTACCACACCCAATAATAACCACATCCTCTCCAGGCAAAATCTCTACTGCTTTTCCAATCTTAAATTTGTAGTCTTTATTATTTATAATTTTTGTGTTTGATCCAGCTGTTAGCCTTATGTAGACAGAATTTTTATAAACTATAGCTTCATTTAATACCTTAAATAATTCAAAAGGGTCAGAAGGAGTAACTATTGCAATATTTGGAATGGACCTTAATGTTCCTACATCCTCTATGCAACAATGAGTAAATCCTAAATTTCCTAAAACCAAACCACTGGCTAATCCAACCATACAAATTTTATTTTTCATATAACCTAAATTTACCTTAATTTGTTCACAACAACGCAAAGTTTGAAAGGGTGCAAAAGTTGTTGAGATGACCTTGAATCCTTCACTAGATAAACCAGCTGACACACCAATTAAATTTTGTTCAGCGATACCAACATCTATAAATTTATCTGGATATTTATTCTTGTAACGATCTAGCCCAGCAGAGGTTGATACATCAGAAGTAGTAATCATTAAATCTGGATATTTTTTTGCTAACTCTATAGCAATCATCCCAAAAGTAGCTCGCATACCTAAACTTGACCAAAGCTTTATATTATTTTCAATTTTCATTTAGAATTTATAGTTCTTTTAAAATTTCCTTATAAATTGATTTAGTTATGACAGAATGATGCCAGTTGTTATTATTTTCAAACAATTTAAAACCTTTTCCTTTAATAGTATTTGCCACTATTACTTTGGGTTTATTATTTGGTTTTTTATTCTTTAATGAATCGTATATTTCTTTGATATTATGACCATCAATTTCAACAGTTTCACATCCAAAACTCTTAAATTTACTTTTTAAATTTTTTAAATCCATTATTGATTGATTTTTACCTGTTTGTTGAAAATTATTTCTATCTACAATTATAATCATATTATCTAACTTAAAATGATTTGCAGATAAAATTGCCTCCCAAACTGATCCCTCATTACATTCTCCATCACCTAAAACAACATATGTTTTATAATCTTTATTTTTTTTTTTTGCTGCTAGCGCAACACCAACCCCAAGCGATAGCCCCATACCCAAGCTGCCAGTAGAAAATTCTATTCCTGATAGTTTGTTTATAATTGGATGCCCTAATAAACTGCTTCCATCAGACTCAAAAGTTTCCAAATCACTTTTTTTTAAAATTTTTTTTTCTACCAATGCTGAATATAAAGCTAAACACCCATGTCCTTTACTTAGAATAAATCGATCTCTATTATCATCTATAACTTTTGATTTTTTTATTTTCATGATGTCAGAGTATAATACGGCCATTATATCAGTTGCTGAAAGTGCTCCACCGATATGAGCACTTTTAGAACCTGCCTTAAAAGCTGTAAAAATGATATTTTTCCTAATATTTTTTGCAAAAATTTTTAGCTTACTTATCTTCACTGAGTACCACCATCAACTACAATGTTCTGACCATTAATATAAGAAGATCTTTCAGAAGCTAAAAATAAGACTACATTTGCAATTTCACTAGTGGCGGCTATTCTTTTTAAAGAAATTTTTTCAATTTCTGATTTTATAATGCTTTCTTTAGTATTTGATAACATTAAATCAGTCTCTGTTAAGCCTGGTGATATCGCATTAACTCTTATATTATAACTAGAAAGTTCTTTGGATAATGTTTTTACTAAAGATAAAATAGCTGCTTTAGAGCCTGAATAAGCAAACCTACCATAATCGCCATTTGTACCTGATGTTGATGAAATAAAAATGATATTACCAGTTTTATTTTTTGCCATTTTTCTTGAAATTATTTGTGTTAAATAAACTTGGGAAAAGTAATTAACTTGAAACATTTCTTGAAGTTGCTTCTCTGATGTCATCTGAAATAAAGAATTAGACAGAATGCCTGCATTGTTTACTAAAATATCTATATCTTTGGTAATTTTAAATATTTCATTAGCACAATCTGAGATGGTTTTTTTTTTTAATAAATCTAACTTAAAAATATAAATATTAATTTTATATTTTTTTTTCAAAATATTGGTAAATTTTTTAAACTCAATCGAATCCGATCTAACACAAGCAAAAATATTAGCACCATAGCTAGCAAAAGCCTCGAGTGTTGCTCTCCCAATTCCCTTATTACAACCAGTTATTATAACATTTTTTTTTTGTAACGATTTTAAATACATTTACTAAGCCTGTAAAAATTAATCTATGAAATCTTCTTTTGAAAATATTTCATCCGCATTAACAGGGTTAAAAATTGTTTTTCCTGGAGTTGAGTTAAATTTTTTAATAAAATCTAAATCTTCACCTGCCAAACATTTCTCACTATAATTTCTAAAATGTTTTATTCTAAAGCCATAATCAGTAATTTCTTTTAACGTTTGTTTGTATACATTCCCTATTTTTATATGAACATATGGGCAAGCCAAAACATCTCCGATGGAAGTTATATAAACTCTATTTACCGTTGTACATCCCATAATTTTTTCCATTTTGGGGTCAAATGGATTCCATAAATTTCTATTTAGATTTTTGTATTCTTTTCTCATTTGTCTTACATGCTTAATATCTTCTTCGTCACAAACAACATCATGTACTCCATTCCACATCCCAGTGGGACATGCAACATTTACTAGCGTTCTATATTTTTTTTTTTTTGAATAATCCAGCAGCAATTTAAGATCTTCACTTTTTGCATTATAATGTCCAACAGTAACGTTCAAATATGGATCCATACCTGCTTCTTGTATATATTCCAGAGCTTGTATCGCTCTTCTCCAAGAGTCTTTTCTACCTCTCATTTCATCATGAAATTCTGGGTCCATACTATCTAAACTGACTGACATTCGACTGACGCCATGTTTGGCTAATTCTTTGATCATTTTTCTATCAGCCTTAAATCCATTTGTTGTTAGATATAAATAAAATCTTTCTGGTTTAATTGCATCCAGCACATTGAATAATTTATCAGGCCACAAGAGTAATTCTCCCCCTTGTAAATCCCATTCTATAAAACCCATTTCATCAGCTTCATCTGCCAATTCTTTAATCTTATCAATTTCAAGAAAATCTTTCACATGATCTCCAAGTGGAGAGCCTGTAAAGCAGTACTTACATCTTAAATTACAAGCATTATTATAGTTTAGTTCAATACCTCTATGGTAAGTTCCTATTTTACCATCATTTTTTCTTAAATGATCATGAAAATGTTTAAGTTTTTCAACTAACCTTGGTTTATTAAACCATGAAGATGTTACAGTCATATATTCTAAAAATTATTACTTTAATTTGGGTTTATATACAATGATATAAAAATTATATATAGATTTATTTTACATACTTGGTTTTATGTAAATTAAGTCTGGTAAAATTAGAGTAAAGTGAGCTTTACAAGCAATTTTTTTTTTTACATAACCCTCAGCCTCGAACTTAAATAAACCTCTATTGCTAGAAACTAATTTAGAAATAATTTTTAATTTATCACCTGGAATAATCTTTTTAAAAAATTTAATATTATTAGAGTCTGCAAGGTATAATGTTTTTCTTTCCATTTTTGGTAATGTAAGAACTACCAAAGATGACATTTGAACTAATGACTCTACTTGAAGCATTCCTGGCATGTTTGGGTCACCAGGCCAGTGTACTTTAAAAAACCATTCATTTTTCTTTAAAATTTTATATCCTTCAACAGATTTTCCTGGAACAACTTTTGTAGCATAGTCCATCAAAAGATATGGGTCTCTATTCTTTTGTATTTTAATTATTTGTTTCTTGTCTAGTTTCATAATTTATCTGATTTCAATTTCTCTAGATAAAATTTTTGTAAGATCATAACCATCCCATATTAAATTGATATTTAGCGCTTGTCCAATGGGGACTATTCTATCAATACCTTTAAAGTTATTTTTTTCAAAAAAAGTTTTAATGAATTTTTTTGAAAAACCAAAATAAGTTAATGTTTGCAAGTTTCTATTAACTACATAATTAATATTTTTTAAGTTTTCAATATTACACTCATAAAAAAAACCCCACTTAGTTTTTTCAATAAAGAGATTAGGACATATCTTTTTTAAAGTAATGACATACAATGACTTATCAAATTTTTTAAATGAATGAATATTCTTATTTTGAATAAGTTCAGCCACTAACTTGGAATGGTTGTCTACAGTAGAAATGAGTGGAGATTTATATTTTTCTTGAACCAAATTATTTAAGTGATCCCAAAAAAATTTCTTTGCTTTTGTAATAAATTTACCTTTCCATAAAATTAGATGCGGTGAAGAGCAAGCATTTTGATCTACCGCATAAGTATCATTATAAAAATTCTTTATCACATTTTTAATTTTATAGTCAGGCAGTTTCAAAAGTTTTTCAGAATTAATTAAAGAAATTGAGTATCTATCAGAAAAAGGAATGTCAATGTTTTTGGCCTTTGTTTCAAATTTCTTTAGATCCGCAATAGTATTATCACCTCCCCAAATTAAACGAGCGTCACAAACAGCAGAAAAATTTTTTGTTAGTAGTTGGTCAGTACTATAATATCTAATAACACTAATCATATTTTTAATTTGAAAATGTTTTTTTTTACTCAAAATATAATTTATAGATTTACAAATTATTTTAATTTCATCAAATTTTTTTGATGGGACTTTTACAACATTTGAATTCCCAGTAATCAGCCCAAAAATTAGAGAATAGGCAAAGTTTGTTGGTATGTTAGATGGGGTAATATGAAACAACAAACCTAAGCCAAATCTTATTGAGTCTTTGTTTTGATGTTTGTCTCTTAAATTTAAGATATTATTTTTCCTACAAAAAAATGATAATGCCCTAAGATCTGGAAAATTTTTATTATTAAATTCATTATCTAGTGATTTTGATAAATCATCTAAAAAATTAATAATCTTAGGACTAAATGGCTCAAGAACAAAATCTAATTTTGCTTTTTTTCCAACCAAATATTCAACATTTTTACCTTCATTCATAAACTATGTATTGCTGCAACCTCTTAATTCTGCATTTTTTAATCTTCCATGAATTATAAACCTTGTTCCACTGCCATAACATTTGCAATTATCATCATTAACAATTTCTCCAATATCTTCAGTTAATATGCTGTGTCCTGGGTAACTTGTAGGCAAAAGAGATAATAGCTGAACTAAGCCCTTTTCTCCTTTTTTACAAACATTTAAATTTTCATCTCTAATGATTACCTCAGAATAGTTTGATGCAACAAAATACCCACACTTGCACTCGAAAAATATTGACCCTATCTGCTCAACCAAACCATAATAATTTCTTATATTTTGAATACCTAATTTTGTATTTAAAGTTAAATTAAATTTCGTTCGACTTATTTTTTGTTCTTCTATTTTTTTCCATCCCCCTCCATGAACTAAAAAGGCATTTGAAAAGTCTTTTATAAGTATTTTTTTAATATTAATATTTTTGATTAAGTTAATAAAAATATTTGAAGTAAATCCAAAAATTAAAAATTTTTTTTTGTGATTTCTTTTTAAAAAATCATTCAGTATTTTGTAATTAATATTATTTTCATGGTCAAGTAGATATACAATTTCATTTGCAAAAATTGAAAAACCATTAATTGCTGCAATGCTAGCATTAAAACTTTTTCTATCGATGTTGCTTGCTTGTTTATCAATAACTAACATCGGGAGTCTTGAGTTACCAATTAAATTATTAAAAATTTTCTGTAAAACTTTTATCTGATTTAATGCATTATTTTTATCTATATAAATTTTAGATAAGCCATTAGATGTTGTGCCAGATGAAAGTAATGTTTTAAAAATTTCTTTTTTTTTAATACTTAAGAAATTAAACTCTTTAAAAAGTCTGACTGGCAAAAATGGTATATCTGATAAATTCTGATTTTTTTTTAGATTATAATTCATGCCTTTTAAATAACTTTTATATAAGTTAGATTTTTTATAATGAAAAGTAGTAAGAAAATTAATATATTTTTTAAAAAATTTAAACTTAGAGACTGCTTCTAATGAATAAGCATTTTGATTCATTAAATTATTTAAAAAATGCATAAAAAATTATAACTTATATTTTAAGTTATTTGTTAAATTCTTTTTTGAAAAAATTTTACTTACAAAGGCATTTGCATTTATTGAAGTAATTTTAGAAATATATTTAATTCCATATTCTGTCCTTGCTGAATCTTTAAAATATAAATTAATTTTGTTTTCCTCACCTTCCTGCATAATTACATCAATCCCTTTTTTGGATAAAATCGCTTCTAACTCAGATAGATTAACTCTAATACCATATATTTTGATGTATCGATTTTTTCTTCCTTCTATGTAAAAAAAGCCTTCACTATCTTCAGAAGCTATATCACCTGTTTTAAGTATTCCTTTGTATGAATCGGCTAAAGATAAATCTTTTAAGTTTTTGGCATACCCCATACAAACATTTTTTCCCTGATAAATAAGTTCACCTTTTCTATTAGTTTTTCTATTAATTTTTTTACCTTTTTTATCAATTAGATAAAAGGATCCCCCTGGTATTGATTTACCAATGCTACCTATTTTTTTTTCTGCAAATTTCCACTTTAGATAGGACATTCTAGATGTGGCTTCTGCAGCACCATACATCTGAATTAATTTAATTTTATTTTTTTTATAAACATCTATTATTTTTTTAAGCAAAACATGATTCATTTTTCCACCTGCTTGTGTTGTGTACTGTAGTGAGCTAGGTAAACCTTTTTTTGAAATCTTTTCAATTATAGAATAATTATATGGAACACCTGAAAGATTATTAACCTTATGATCTTTAATAAGATTCCAAAATTTTTTTTCTACCATGCTATAATTTGTTAAAACTATTGTTGCGCCGACTTGTAAATGTGTATTTATGACAGATAGCCCATACACATAAGAAATAGGCAAAGATGTTATTGTAATATCTTTATTCTTAATATTTAAAGATTGGATTATATTTTTAGTATTCGATTTAATATTTAAGTACGATTGTTTTACAAATTTCGGTGACCCTGTGGTTCCAGAAGTTGACATTAACAACATCAGATCTTTGTTCAAAATATTTTTTGTATTTCTTTTTCTTTTATACAAAATGTATGATTTAAATTTTAAAATAGAATTATATGAATTAATAGTGATCATTTTTTCTTTTTCACTAAAAATATAGTTTGGTTTATATAGTTTAACTAAACGTTTTAAAAAGACTTTATTGATTCTAAAATCTAAAAAAGCAACTACATGACCTTTGTTGATAAATGAAATATAAGCTGTAATAGTTTCTAAATCATTTCGTCCTAATAGAAATATTAATTTTTTTTCTGCTTCTATGATTTTTGATATTTTGTTTGTCCCTAATAATAGTTCACTATAAGTAACAACTTTATTATTTTCTAGTATAAGAGCAGCCTTTTTTTTAAAACTTTCAAGCTTTTTAAAGAACAGATTATTTTTTTTTGACATATTTTAATTTAAATCTGTCCCCAATTTTTAGGTTTGCGTTAGATTTTTTGTTTAAAACATATTTATAAAATTTTGGATGTAGCCCATGATTTGGTCTAACTATTCTTATGTTGTCATCACTTATTATTTCGTTTTTAGCAATATCTCTTGAAACATATATAGATCTACGACTATTAAAGTTTTCCTTTGAACTTTTTGAAATTTCAATTTTACCACTTCCTAAAGAGGCTTCGGCTAACCTAATATTATCTACCATTGTTTTAAATTCTTTTTCAGTAGATGAAAAAAAAGAGTCGACTGATTTATTTTGAGATAAGTTAAAATGCTTTTCAATTACTTTTGCACCCATTACCACAGCTGATACTGCTGCTATAAAGCCTTTTGTATGATCTGATAATCCACCTAAGGTTTTATATTTTTTTTTTATTACACTAATAGATTTGATGTTTTGCTCGATAATTGGTGCTGGATAAGATGACACACATTGTAATAAAGTAATTTTGTTATTACCTATTTTTTTTATTGTTTTTAAGGCTAAATCTATATCTTTCATTTGAGCTAGTCCTAATGAAATAATTATAGGTTTTTTTGTTTTAGCAACTCGTTCAATCAAAGGAATATGGCAAATTTCAGGGGAAGCTATTTTATAAGCTGGACATTTTAAAGTTTCTAAAAAATTAACAGCAGCAATATCAAATGGACTGGAAAATATTTCCATTCCAATTGATCTAGAGTATTTGAAAATTTTAGAAGTTAATTTCTCTGATGTTTCAGCTTTTTTATATAAGTTCCATAAATTTTTATTTTTACTCCATGGGTTTTTTTTATTTATTCGAAAGTCTTTTTTGTTAGATTTAATTGTTAAAGAGTTGGCGGTATATGTTTGAATCTTTATAATATCTGCGCCACTTTTTTTGGCAGAATTGATTAATTTTTTTATTGTTTTAAAATTGTTGTTATGATTCGCAGAAATTTCAGCGATAATTAAGCTCTTACTACCTTCCCCCACAAATTTTTTTCCAATTTTAAAGTTTCTTGATAAATTCATTTTTTTTTAGTTTTTTTATAAAAAATATCATAATTCTTGCCTATATTAAGAAAATTTTTTACATATTTATAAAAAATGTTCTTTTTACTAAGTGGTGAATAGCCAAAATATTTCCAATGATGCATTAAGACTTCATTATTTTTATCTATGCTTATAAAGCAATGCTTTTTTTTTTGCTTATCTAAATATAAATTTTGAGTTTTTATTGCTTTTAAAAGGTCAAATAAATTAGTTTCTGGCAAACAACTTATTAGGCCAGAATAGATAAAACTATAGTTATTAAATTTAAAATGATCTGATGTTGAAATAAATATTGGAATATCCTGTTTTAATACAAAAAATGATTTTCTTAATTTTTGTTTTAAAAACCACCATTGATAATGATCTAATTTTTTTATTATCTTTTTACTGGAAGAGTATTTTCTATTTATATAAAGATTTTTATAGAATAAATATTTATTAATCATTTTATCATTAATATTTAAAGTTGAAAATTTTTTCATACTAAATTTTTAAGACATTTTGATAATTTCTTTTTATGTCTTTAATTTTCAAACTTGATTTAAGCATCATTTTTTTTATTTGAACGCTATTTTTTAACATTAAACTAATTAGATTAGCGGTCTTATCTGAATGATTTAAATCTTTTTTTTCTAGAGAAAAATAATGACCCAACTTTTCATAATCTATATCACTTAAATTTTGATTACTATTCATTTTAAATAGCAATGTTGGAGTTTTTAAAAAGGAAGACTCAAACATTGACACACCTGCTGATGAAATAAAAACTTTCGTGCCTTTCAAAATATTTAAAATACTTTTTGGCTGATATATTATCTTTATATTCTTATATCTTTTAAATTTTTGACAAACCAAATTATAATTTTTTACAAATGGGCCAACAATTAAAATAACTTTTAATTTTTTTTTGTTGTTTTTTATAATCTTTTTTATTATTTTTTCATAAATAAGTAAATTACCTGAGCCACCATTATAAAAAACTAAATCTGAAATTATTCTTTTTTTGCTAATACTTGAATTAAAAAGTGCATAATTAGGGCCTAATAAAAAAGTACATTTTTTTTTGTTGTTATTTTTAATTTTTTGAAAAATTTTTTTATTTTTTACTGAAAAGGAAGGACTATGATTTATATGATAATCGACATAATGTTTTTTTTCTGGAAAATCAACAATCGAGATAACTTTTTTACAATACTTGTAAATATGTCTTTCCCAATTAAATCCAAGTCTATAACTATCTTTTATCACTATAGGGCTTTTAAATTTTTTCTTAATAAGCTCTAAGAAAAGATTCGCATCTTTCTTTTCGAGTGTAAAATTACTTTTAGAGTCATACAGTGATATCATGTTTTTTTTTTCTTTTTTAAAAAAGGAAACATTAGGAAACTTGTCTATAATTATTTTGTATTTTTTTAAATTTAAATATTTAATTAAGGATTTAACCCTATTGTAGTGTCCCAAGCCATCTTTAATACTTAAATCAATTCTAAATAAAATCATTTTTTAAGAATTTATTATACTCTTAAAAAATTTAATGAAAAAACCATATCTATATTGAACTTATTAGGTTTTCTTTTATACATAATTGTCGAGCCAGATAATGACGTATTCCATGGAAATTTTCCAGCAAGTAATGATTTGAACAACTGATATTCTATATGACATTCTAATTTCAAAATATTTTTTGAATTTAAGAAATAATTTTTTAAGTTGTAAGATTTTATAAAATTTGATTTTTTCTTATCTATAAAACATTTCTTATTTATCTCAAAATTTTTATATATCTTAAAATCAATACTCCATTTTGATTTAATTTTCTTGTTATAACTTAAGATTCTTAAATAATTTTTTTTTGCATCTACAAAATTTTGATTTAATTTTTTTAAATCTATTTTAATATTGTTTGAATAATAATAATTTGATTGCTTAATTTTATTAATAAAATTTTCATAGAAATTTTTGGGTTTTTTATCTATTTTTTGATTGACTATAAATTTTGATTTTTCATAACTTATAGAACCACCTCCTATAATATTATAAATTTTAGTATCTAAAGAACTTGTTTTTTCTTTTATTTGAGCAAAACTAGGTTGAGCAATATATTTATTTAAATTAAAAAATTTACCATAAATAGAATATGTTCCACCTGCAGGAAAATAAATTTTAGGCTTGAGATATTTTAAGTACTTTTTTATTTCATTTAAACTTTCTTTTATAATTTTTTTCTTTTCTTTTGCTCTATTAATATTTAGAAAACATTGAGGAAATTCACTGGCAGTGCCTAAGCCATAACAAAAAATATCTATTTTTTTTTTAAATTCTTTCTTTACAAAATTATTTATTTTTTTTAAAACATCTAAATTCATTGGCATATCGACATTATTATAAAAAATTGTCTTACTTTGGTTTGATTGAACTACTATTGATGTGTCCAGGTCATAAGAAATGTTATCAGGTAAATTACTGGAGTTGCTAATAATCTGTGGAATTATAGCCACTGTAAAGTCTTTGTTTATTTTTATTTTTTTAAATGGCTCTATTTCTAAAATTATTTTATTTGTTAATTTTTGCAATCTTCTCTTCAACACACCATTCTTAAATTTTTTAATCAAAAATATAAGATTTTTATTCTTAAATTTTTTTAAAGTCTTCACATCATAGTGGTCACAATGTAAATGACTTATGTAAATAAAATTTGAATTAAAAATTTTATTTTCTACTTCTTTGGTGCTCCTAATTGGATAGGAAAACCAGCCGTTATCGCTTGTTTTTCCAACCCAAGGATCACATGTAATAACAGAATTTGCACCTTCTATTGCAATAAATGAATTTGCAACGTGATTGATTTTGAACATTGTTTTGTAACTAATATGTTAGATATTATTTTATAATATCTTATTTAGAAAAGAAATCAATTGAGATTCTAAAAAATATAAAATAGTAATCTAAAAATAAACACATTTTAAGCTTCAATTAAACTAAAATACATTTAGTAAAATGATGAAATTAATAATATTTGGAGCTGGGTATCATGGTAGGGCTGCAATAAGAAAATGCAATAATACTAAAGAGATCGATTGTATATTTGTTGTAGATAATGACAAAAAAAAAAATAATAAAAAAATACTAGGAAAAAAAATTTATAATCCCAAAGTTATTGATTATAAAAAATATGATAAGATAGTTTTGTGTGGAAGGTATATAGAAGAACAACTTAAGCAAATAAAAAAATATCAAATCAATAAAAAAAAAATTCTAATTTGGGGTCGGAAAGAATTACTTCCAAAAAAAAGAAAAATCAATCAAAGAGAAAAAATTTTAGTAAATATCTTAAAATTTTTAATAAAAAAATTTGATGAAAAAAAAATTAAATATTGGGTAGATAATTCAGGATTATTAGCATTAATGAGAAAGCAAAATTTAGCAGAGTTATCAGATGTAGACATATCAATAGACGTTAAAGACATTAAAAAAATTATAGAAATTGTAAAAAAAAATAATAATTTATTTAGAGTATACTCATACATATTTTATAATAAAATATTAAAAAAAAAACACCCCAAGCTATATATTCATGGAAAAACTAATTTAAAATTATTAGAACCACCCATTATAGATTTTGTTTTAAAAAAATTTAGCAAGAACTCAGCAAACAACATAGTAGATAAAAAATCTTACTTAATAAAATACTGGAGTTCATTTAAGACTATAAAATATAAAGGTCTTATCTTTAAAATTCCAAATTATACTAAGGAATATTTAGAAGGAGTATATGGAAAATCTTGGAAGAAAAAACAACAAACTTGGTTTACAGGAAAAAAAAATTGAGTAAAAAACCTTGATTGCCAAATTCTAATGGAATAGTTAGTTAATTCAATTAAAAGATAAAATATCATGGATAAAAAAACATTTCAAGTAGCTATAGATAGTCCAGCGGGTAGTGGTGCTGGAACTCAAGCTAAATTAATCTCTAAATACTACAAGCTTTTTTATCTTGATACTGGAAAATTGTATAGAATTTTAGGATACACTTATCTTAAAAATAAAAAAAAAATTGATTATAAAAATTTTAAAAAAATCATACTAAAAACTAAATTTAGTGATTTAAAAAAAAAATATTTGCTTAAAAACGAAATAGGATTGGCAGCATCATACTTAGCTAAAAAGAAGACTATTAGATCATTTGTGACACTTTATCAAAAAAAAATAGCAAATATGCCTCCTTATGGATTTAAGGGTGTCTGTTTTGATGGTAGAGATATAACTTATAATATTATGCCAAAAGCAGATGTAAAATTCTTTATGACTGCAAAAATTGCTGTAAGAGCTAAAAGAAGACACAAGGAACTGATTTCACAAGGCCATAATATCTCTTTAGTGCAAGTGCATAATACTATTAAAAAAAGAGATGAGTCAGATTTTAAAAGAAAAATTTCACCTTTGAAAAAAACTAGAGACTCAATTTTAATTGATAATACAAATCTTACAATAAATCAGTGTTTTAAAAAAATGAAAATATTCATAAATCAAAAGATAAAAAAATATGAAAAAAAAAATTAAATTAATTCGCAATCATGGTATCTTATTTTGGGTTACTGGATTGTCTGGTTCCGGCAAAACAAGAATTTCTAAAAAAATTAGTAGTCAAATAAGAAAAAATTATGGGAAAACTTTAGTTTTAAGTGGAGACGAGATAAGAAATATTTTTAATATGAAAGGATATAGCAATGAAGAAAGGCTAATAACTGCGTTAAAGTATTGCAAACTTGCCAAAAAAATCACCTCTCAAAATATTAATGTTATTTTAGCCGTAATAGGAATGAGGGATTATTTAAGAGATTGGAATAAGAAAAATCAAAAAAATTATGTTGAAATTTATATCAAAACTGATTTAAAAAAAATTATTAAAGAAAAAAAGAAAAAAATTTATCACAACAATACTTCACAAATAGTTGGTATAAGTAATATTTCTGAAATACCAAAAAATCCTCATATTATTTTAAATAATAGTTTCAAAAAAAGTATAAATCAACTTTCAGAAGTGCTTTTAAAAAGAATAAATAATTTAATTAATCAATGATTTTGAACTAATTAGTTCTGAAATTTTTTTGGACATTAACTTTTTAGGAATCTTTTTATTCTTCAATAATAAAGCTCTAATTTTTGTTCCACTAATTAATAACATGTGTTCTCTGCATTTTTTTGCTTTACACTTGTTGGTGACAATTTTGTGTATTTTGCAAAAGAAAGGTTCATTTTCCGATACAATTTTTATTCCAATTTTATTTTGAATAAATTTGCAATATTTCTGTGATTGATAGATGGAAAAAAATTTTTTATAACCTGCATGATCCCTGCCAACCCAAAAATGGGTACAACCGTAATTTTTTCTCACAATAGCATGTAAACAAGCCTCTAAGGGACTACCATATCTTGGATAAGAAAAAAATGGTAAACAGAATACTTTCATACAAAAACTGTAGTGAGAGATAATTTGAGGTGAGCTTTATTTTTAATATTTTTAAATTGATAAAAAAAACCCCAACTGTTTAGGCTGGGGTTATAAAATAAAATATCAATTATCTTTAAAATCACTTAAAAATTTTTTTCAGTGCATAAATCAAGCCAATTGAGCT
>Ga0307986_10001481_pt1 | contig 17003 bp, 15 predicted proteins | sample EllFjometageno82_FD_203170 | JGI IMG/M metagenome (GOLD analysis project Ga0307986, IMG submission 203170) | Marine microbial communities from Ellis Fjord, Antarctic Ocean - #82 | ecosystem: Environmental > Aquatic > Marine > Unclassified | place: Southern Ocean | collected 2014-10-09
AACTGTGAAAAATAGTATGCCCATGAAAACCAACTATATTAATCTTAGACTTATCTATTTCATATTTTTCAATGATCAAATTAACGATTTTTGCGTGAAGAAATGTTATTTCTTTCTCTAAAGAGTTTATTTCTAATTGGTTTTTTTCTAAATCTATAATTAAATTTATTTTTTCTTTTAGACTCCTAATCTTAAGCTTAATTTTTTCATCGTATGGTAAAAATTGATTCCCTATAAAATGAACTTCATTTTCTCCATCCGATTTTATTATTGATGCGTCTATACCATCGCATGAAGTTCCGCTCATTAAGCCAATGGATGTGATTAAATCGTTCATTAATAGTTATTTAATTTATAAGTATTATTGTGTAAAAGTAATTTAATCAAATTCTCTATGAAAAATAACTTTATAAATGAAATTAGCACAAAGGGTTTCTTTCATCAGTGCACAAATAAAGATGAATTAACAGATTTACTCAGCAAAAAATCAATTAAAGCCTATATTGGTTTTGATTGTACAGCTCCTTGTTTACACGTTGGTAGTTTGTTGCAAATCATGTGTTTAAGATTACTTCAAAAACATGGGCATCAGCCAATTGTTTTACTTGGTGGGGGAACAACACTTATAGGTGACCCTTCTGGTAAAGATGCTACAAGAAAAATTTTAGATGAAAAAACTATCAATGCTAATATTGAGCAAATAAAAAAAATATTTCAAAAATTATTAAATTTTAAAGATAAAAAAACTATACCAATTTTTGTAAATAACGCTGACTGGTTAAGTAAATTAAAATACGTAGAATTTTTAAGAAATATTGGGAAACACTTTACGATAAATAAGATGTTAAGTTTTGATAGTGTAAAACTTCGTTTGGAAAGAGAGCAATCTCTTAGCTACATGGAGTTTAATTATATGATCTTACAAGCGTATGATTTTTTCAAACTAAATGAAGAATACGATTGTGTTTTACAAATTGGTGGTTCAGATCAGTGGGGTAATATTGTTAATGGTGTTGAGTTAATTAGAAAAATTAACCAAAAAAATTCTTTTGGGCTAACGACTCCATTAATTACACTTTCTTCAGGTGCTAAAATGGGTAAAACTGAAGATGGTGCAATATGGTTAGATGAAAAGTTACTTTCTGCTTATGACTATTGGCAATTTTGGAGAAATACAAATGACAGAGACGTTAAAAGGTTTTTAAAATATTTTACAGAAATAGATGAGTTTGAATTAGAAAAATTAATTAATAATGAAAAAAATATTAATAGTTTAAAAATTTTATTAGCAAATGAAGCTACAAAGATTTTACACGGAGAGAAAAAATCAAAAGAATCTGAAGATACTGCAAAAGAAACTTTTACAGGAAGTGGTATTGGTCAAAATCTACCAGTTATTTTTATAAAAGAGTCACTTTTAAAAAACGGAATTAACGTAATTGATTTCATTAATAATACTAAAATTTTAAATTCAAAAAGTGAAGTTAGACGAGCGGTTAATGAAAAAGGCATTAAAATAAATGATGCTGTAGTTACTGATGATAAGAAAATTATTGATATAAATGATTTAGATAATAACTATATTAAGGTTTCTTACGGTAAGAAAAAACACTATAAAATTAAGCTTAACTAATTATTTTTTTTCATCTTTTCTACAGCTCTAGTAATAAATCTAGGTGTTAAAGTTTTTACTGGATTAACAGTAGTCCTAATTTTTCCTGGCAAACCTTTCATTTTAAAACTAACTCCAAACACACCTTCGCCTATTTTATCACCAACTAAAATACCGCCTACTAAAGGTATTTTTGAAATAAGTCTGTTTAAAGTTTTTGCGGGCACTAATGTTCCACTTAAACTTACTAGGCCACTTTTTTTTTCAACATAACCCTCCATAAGAACAGAAAGGCTTGGTCCGAATGCTAAAATTTCCTCAACAATTGTTGTGTTTTTGTCAGCTTTCATATTAATTTCTAGAATATCAAAACTCATTCCTTCGCCAGATAATAAATCTGCGATGCCTCCAAGATCTGTCAAGGTTAATAATTTTGCGAAGGCTGGGGCTTTAATAACTTTAAAGTTTTCTATTGTCATTTTAGAAGCAGACTCATTGTCATCAAATACTAAGTTGTAAAGTAGTTTCCCCCCTTTAATACCTTCAAAAAATTTATAGTCTGCTAACAAAGCTTGTGGCAAATCTGAGTAAATTTCTAATATTTTTTTATTATTTTTATCTTTTTTTAAAGAAATATCTAAATATTCAGTTTTTGAAAATTCACTTTTTGCAGAAAGTTTATCAAATTTACCTTTATTAATTCGACCTATTAAATTGAAATTTTTTAATGGTATTTGTGATTTAGTAATTAAACTATTAAATTTTATTTCAATATTTTTCGTATAATTTTTTAATGAACTATTTGTGCTATCGCTTGAAAATTGCTTGTACAAATTAGTAGCATCATACTTAGTTCCAATTGCAGAAATTATTTTTTTAAAGGAAATTTTAAAATTATTGTTTTCTTTATTATTGTTAAAAGTCCGCACCTCAACAGCAGAAATTGATGCTAATTTGTTTTTATTATTTAATTTAAGATTATTAATAAGGATTAAGTTTTTATCTTCGGTGAATTTTATGTAATTAAAGATGATTTCTTTATTTATAAACTTTATTTCACTTTTTATATTACTTTTATTTTTATAGTTACTTTTAAAATTTATCAATTCTAGGATAATATTTTCACTTAAATCAAAATCAATTATGTATTTTGGTTTTTTTTTATTCAGGTCGTGTGAAATTTTAAATTTTTTATTTTCTGTTCCTCCTAAATTATATAAGCCATCAAGTGTTAAAAAGTTATTATTTTTTTTGTTTAAATTAATTTCTAAATTAGTTTTAGATATTGAAATTTTTTTTATTGATTTTTCAATAATGTTACTTCTAAAAATATTCTTTAAAATTATTTGCGATTCTGAAATATCTCCTTTAGATTTGTAATCATAGTCTATCAACTTAAATTTTTTATCAATTTTTAATGAGAAATTGTGAAGTAATGAGCCTTTTGCGATAATTTTTTTATTTTCCATAAACTTTATATTTAATCTAGAAAATAATTTATTTATTGCTTTTTCACCTAAATTGAATTGAGTATTAAATTTTCCTTCAATGTCTATTTGCTTATCTCTCTTTAAGTTAATGGATCCATTGGATATTGAAACTCCTAGATGTTTAGCATTTAACGAATTTACTAATGTTAAGTTTTTATCTGATATAAAATTAAGGCTTACATCCTGTATTAATGAATTATTTAACACTTTGATATTAATTTTTTTTACAGATCCATTTACTTTGTAGTCATAAATTTTTAAATCTTTATCTAATTTTACGTCAATTAAAATTTTTTCAACTTCTCCATTGCTCAAATTGTTGAGTAAATACTTCTTAAAATTTGATGGTTTGGTCCTCACAGCTAATTTTTGAATATCTTTAACATAAAAATTTTCAAGAGATACGATCGCTTGATTTATTTCATTTTTTGATTTTAAAATTGAAGTTATTTTTGTATATAGATTTATTTTTTTTATTGGTATTTTGACATTTTGATAAATAATTTGTGGTTCAACAGTTGAAATATATATTTGAACTTTTTTTACATCCAATTTAAGTTTTATTTTATCTAGCGAAATTTTAATGTTTGGATCTTTTTTTTTTATTTCATTGATAACTAGATTGTTAAACTTAGTCGTCTCTATTCCAATTGTAGAGAGATAAATAATTAAAAAAACAATTAACGATAATAAAAATAAAAAAAATAAATATATAATTTTTTTCATTATGATTTAAACAAGTTTCCTTCAATAAATTGATCTAAATTTCCATTTAACACATCATCTGGATTTGTGCTTTCAATTTTAGACCTTAAATCTTTTACAAGCTGGTAAGGTTGCAAAACATAAGAACGTATTTGATGACCCCAACCAATATCTGTTTTTGTGCTTACATTTTTTTGTTCTTGCGCTTCTCTTTTTTGAAGTTCATGTTCGTACAGTCTTGCTTTCAACATTTTATAACACGTTTCTTTATTTTTATGTTGTGATCTTTGATTCTGACACTGCACAACAATCTTGGTAGATAAATGAGTAATTCTAACAGCGCTATCTGTAACATTAACATGCTGACCTCCAGCTCCGCTTGATCTGTAAGTGTCAATTCTCAAATCTTTTTCATCTATCTTAATATCAATGCTATCTTCAACTGAAGGATAAACCCAAACACTTGCAAAACTGGTGTGTCTTCTAGCGCCGCTATCAAAAGGCGATATTCTGACCAGTCTATGCACGCCTGATTCATTTTTCATCAATCCATAAAGATATTCACCACTTACTTTTATCGTTGAAGATTTAATTCCTGCTTCCTCACCTTTGTGCTCACTAATAATCTCACAACTGAAAGATCTTTTATCAAACCATTTCAAATACATTCTTTTTAACATTTCAGCCCAATCTTGACTCTCTGTGCCTCCAGCACCAGCATGAATTTCTAAATATATGTCTAGTGTGTCGTTTTCACCTGATAAAAAACAACTAATCTCTGTTTTTTTTATTTCTTTTTCTATTTCTTTGATCTTATCTAGGCAATCAGAAATTGTTTCTTCATCAGATTCCTCTTTTGCGAGGCTATAAATATCTTGGAGGTTTTGTAATTCTTGTTTTGAGTTGTTAAATAATTCTATTACTGTCTCAAAATGTTTTTTTTCTTTAACAATTTTTTTTACTTTGTTATTATTTTTCCAGAAATCTTTTTTTGTAATTATAGAGTTTAAATTATCTAGCTTAGATTTAATATTATTAGTTTCAAAGATACCTCCAAATATTGTTTAATGCTTTTTCAGCTGTAATTATTTGTTGATCTATTAATTCCATTAATAAAATTGTCTAAACTTGATTAAACTATCATAATTTGATTCTTTATCTAAATTATTATTTCTCATTTTATTAATATCACTTAATTTAAAAGCCTCAATAATTGAGTCAGGATTGCTAAAATTTTCTTTTTTTCCTGTATTGTAGTTAATGGCTGCAAAAAATATTTCTTCTGGGATGGCAAATGGCTTAAATTCGTCCTTGTACAAAGCTTGTCTAACAAAATTTTTAAATATTGGTAGTGCCGCCTTAGCTCCAGTTTCGTATTTACCAAGTGTCTTTGGATTGTCAAAACCAATATATACACCCACTATTAGATTTGATGTGGCCCCAATAAACCAGGCATCATAATTGTTGTTGGTTGTTCCTGTTTTTCCGGCAAGAGGTACGTTTAAATCCCTAAGATTTTTACCCGTACCTCTTTGAACTGTTCCTTCAAGTATGGACAAAATTTGATAAGCAGTTTCTTTGCTAATAACTTGTTTGTAATTATCTTTAATGTATGGAATTAGATTTTCTGTTTCTGAGAATTTATCACATCCAATACATTTCCTTTTATCCGAATTATAAATAGTTTTACCTCTTCTATCTTGAATCCTTTCGATAAGAATAGGATTAATTTTTTTACCTCCGTTAACGAAAGTGGAATAAGCATTTGTGATTTGTAGCAAAGTTGTTTCTGCCGAACCTAATGATACAGACAGTAATTCTGGTATTTCGTTGTAAATACCTAAATCATTTGAGAGTTGTAATATTTTTTCTACGCCCAAGTCTTGAGCAATTCTTACAGTCATTAAGTTTCTAGAATATTCGACACCTTTTCTTAAGGTAGTTGGACCATAAAATTCTTTACCATAGTTTTCTGGTTTCCAATTTTTTAAACCCACTCCTTGTTGGGCTGTAAAAGGAGCGTCTAAAATTATAGAATTTGGAGAAAAATTATTTTCTAAAGCTGTTGCGTAGACGAAAGGTTTGAAAGAAGAACCAGGTTGTCTTTTTGCTTGCGTCGCTCTATTAAATTCACTTGAATTAAAGCTAAACCCACCAATTAAAGCTTTCACTTTTCCGCTAAATGGATCTATTGCCACTATAGCCCCATTAACTTTTGGATACTGCTTTAGCTCCCACTTTCCATTTAAGTCTTTATGTACATAAATTACATCATTAATTTTAAATGCATCATCAATAGTTTTATTTATTGCCCACTTTAAGTCATTGACTGAAATAATCCCACGCTCTTTTTTATCTAAAGTTTTAAAAATTATTTTCGACTCATCCACATTTTTTATTTCAGCTAAATTCCATTTTAAGCTCGAATCAATTTTTTTTTCTTTCAAAATCAGTTTCCAATTTTTTTTAATTTTTGTATTAAGAATTGGTCCTCTCCAACCGTGCCTTCTGTCATAAGACTCTATTCCCGTTCTTAAAGCGCTTAGTGCATAAAGTTGATAATTAACATCTAGTGCAGTTTTGATCGATAAACCCTCTGCATAAAGTTTATCAAATCCATAATTATTTTTAGTAATTCTTCTAATCTCTTCAGTATAATAGTTAGCTTCTTGAAGAAGTTTAATTTTTCTTTTTTTTAAATTAATTTCTTCTAGTTTATATTTTTCTAATTCATTATTACTAATAAAATTATTTTCATTTAAATTTTGTAAAACTAAGTTTCTTCTTAATTTCGCTTCTTCATAAAATTTAAATGGATTATATTTGCTTGGGGCCTTTGGTAAAGCAGCTAACAAGGCAACTTCTGAGTAACTTAACTCTTTTACTGACTTATCAAAATATTCTAAACTTGCTGCTGCAACACCATAAGTTCCGCTCCCTAAGTATATTTGATTTAAATACAGTTCTAAAATTCTTTCTTTACTGTAAGCTTTTTCGATTCTAAATGCTAAAATAGCCTCTTTTATTTTTCTTTTAATGGAAACTTCATTTGTTAATAAAAAATTTTTTGCAACCTGTTGTGTTATTGTAGAGGCGCCTTCTAATCTTTTGTCATTAACAATGTTTTTAAGATTGTTAATTACAGCCCTTATTATTCCCTGTGGATCTATGCCTGGGTGGGTAAAAAAATTTTTGTCTTCGGCTGAAAGAAAAGCATTTATTATAGTTTTTGGTATTGCGTCGTAAGGTACAAATAGTCTCTTTTCTATTGCATATTCTGCGATAAGATCTCCGTTGCTGGCATATACTCTGCTAGAAACAGGAGGTTCGTAATTTTCTAATTTTTTATAGTCAGGCAGCCCAGAGGAAAAATACCAAAGCACAGAAAACAGCAGTAAAAAAATAGACAGAACTATAATGATTGCTGTTTTAATTAGAGTGTTAAAATGACTAAACATGATTCATTTGATGTAAAACTTAAATTTTGGCTATCTTAAGGCGTGTTTATAGACTTCATTGTTAGTGATAAAAATCAAAAAGTTTTGTATACTGTTTATATGAAAAATTTAAAAAAAAATTTATTAAATATAATCACTAAAGGAATTTACTCAGAATGGAAAAAAATTTATATATTGATGCCTCGCATCCAGACGAAACTAGAATTGTTCTTAAGTCGGATAATGGAGTTGAAGAATATGAGTACGAAGATAAGAACAAACTAAATTTCAAAAATAATATTTATTTAGGCACAGTAAGCAGAGTTGAGCCCTCATTGCAGGCAGCTTTTATTAATTTTGGAAGAATAAAACATGGTTTTCTTGCCTTTAATGACATTCAGTCAGATTATTATCAAATTCCAACTGAAGACAAAGAAAAACTTAAAGAAGCGGAAGAAAAAATAAGAGAAGACTTAAAAAATAAAAACTTAGATGATTCAAGCAACGAAATTAATTCAGGCAACGAATTAGTAAATGATGATAGTAAAATTTCAGAAAATAATGGTGATAAAACTGAAAAAAGTGAAAATAATTCTGATTCTGAAATAGAAAAAAAAAATACTAACGTAAGAGAAAAATTAAACAATTCGTACGGCGTTAAAAGATATAGAATTCAAGAAGTAATAAAGCCAGGTCAAGTTATTTTAATTCAAGTAATAAAAGATGAAAGAGGAAATAAAGGAGCAGCATTAACCACTTTCATATCTTTGGCGGGGAAATGTATAGTTTTAATGCCTAGTACAGCTAAAGGTGGAGGAATATCTAGAAAGATTTTTAATTCTAGCGACAGGACAAAAATAAGAAATATTTTAAATCAAATTGAAATTCCAAAAAGTATGGGAGTTATAGTACGAACAGCAGGAGCTAATAAAACCAAAAATGAAATTGAAAAAGATTTTAAAAATACTTTAAAAACTTGGGATCAAATTCAAGATAAAGCGTTAGACTCTAATGCTCCTTCATTAATTTACGAAGAGGGAGATATTATAAAAAGAGCTCTAAGAGATATTTACGATAACGATACTTCTAATATTTATATTGATGGTAATGATGGATATCAAAAAGCTAAATCATTTATAAAAGAACTGATTCCAAAAAGTGCAAAATTCTTAAAAAAACATAAAGGTAAAATTCCTTTGTTTCATGAGGCTGGAATTGAGAAAGAACTTAACGATCTTTTTGATCCTGTAGTAAAACTAAAATCTGGAGGTTATTTGGTAATCAACCCGACTGAAGCCTTGGTGGCAATAGATATTAACTCGGGCCAATCTATTAAGGCTTCAAACATTGAAAAAACAGCTTTGAATACTAATTTAGAAGCCGCCGAAGAAATAGCAAAACAAATTAAGATTAGAGATTTATCGGGTCTAATCGTCATAGATTTTATCGACATGATAAACTTTTTTAACAGAAGATTAGTAGAAAAGAAAATGAGAGACTCTATCAGAAGAGATAGAGCAAGAATCCAAATTGGTAAAATTAGCACTTTTGGATTATTAGAAATGACAAGACAAAGGCTAAGAGAAGGATCGATTAAATGGGAAACGAATCTAACCCTGGAGTCTTTCGCTTTAAAGTTAGTTAAAAAAGCAGAAATGCTATCATTTACTGGAAAGGTAAAAAAAATAAACGTTCATATTACTGAAAAAGTTAAGATTTATATTGAGAAGATTTTAAAAAAACAAATTATGTATTTTGAAGATAAGTTTAAAATAAAGATTAGTTTTCTTTCAGATCCTCATCTAATTATTCCTGAGTATAGTATAAATTTATTAGATAAAAATAATAAAACAATTAATAAGATTGAAAATATAAATAAAATAGATGGGCTTGAAGAAGAATCTAAAGTGAAAGTAAGTAAGATAAAAAATACTACAACGAATAAAAAAAATAAAAGCTCTCCATCAGAAAAAGTAAAGAAAATTACCGATAAAAAAGATAGTAAAAAAAATCTCAAAACTTTATGGGTACGTAGAAAAAAAAAGGTTGCTTAGATTAGACCTTTGAGAGGACTGCTAGCGACGGCATAAAACAATTTGGGCATTCTACCTGCAACAAATGATTGACGACCAGAAATTACTGCGTTCTTAAATGATTCGGCCATTAAAAATGAGTTTTTGGCTTTAGCGATTGCACTGTTAACCAAAACTCCGTCACATCCCAATTCCATTGCTATAGTGGCATCAGAAGCTGTGCCTATTCCAGCATCAACTATGATCGGTACTTTTGCGTTCTTTATTATAATAGAAAGATTAATTTTATTTTGTATTCCTTGACCTGAACCTATTGGAGAAGCTAATGGCATTACAGCAGATGCACCTAGATATTCTAATTCTTTTGCTAGTAGAGGGTCGTCTGAACAGTAAACTAATACTTTAAATCCTTCTTTAACTAATACTTTTGTCGCTTTTAAAGTTTCTATCATGTTTGGATATAAAGTTTTTTTATCACCCAAAACTTCAAGCTTAACCATTTTCCATCCACCCATTTCTCGAGCTAATCTTAGCGTTCTAAGAGATTCATCGGCGTTAAAGCATCCAGCGGTATTAGGAAGATATTTAATTTTTTTTGAATTTAAATAATCAGTTAACAAAGGTTTTTTTTTATCTAAAATATTAACTCTTCTAACTGCTACAGTAACCATGCTTGCACCAGAAGCTTTTACAGCTCTGGCAGTTTCTTTAAGGTTTTTATATTTTCCTGTTCCTACAATTAATCTTGATTTTAAAACCTGATCACCTACTTTAAAAATATCTTTTTTCATAATAATTAACCACCACCAATAAAGTGTACTATTTCGATTGTATCTTTGTTCTTTATATTGATTAATTTATATTTATTTTTATTTATAATTTTACCATTTAATTCAACTGCAATTTTTTTACTATCAATTTTATATTTTTTTAACAATGTGGTTATAGAGTATTTACTATTTAATTTTATTTTCCGTCCATTTAATTGTATTTTTGCCATAATTAAGATATTTAATATACTTACTTTTCAAAAAATGAAGCACAAAATTATTATTATTAACGGGCCAAATCTTAATCTTTTAGGGGAAAGAGAGAAAGAAAAATATGGAAATATAACATTAAAACAAATTGAAAAAGACTGTAAAAATTTTGCAAAAAAAAAAAATATTCAGATTACTTTTAAGCAAACAAATATTGAGGGTAAAATTGTAGACTATATTCAGGATTCTAGAAAAAAATATGATGGATTAATAATTAATGCTGCTGGGTATACACATACATCTGTGGCAATTAGGGATGCCTTAATGATATTAGCTATACCTATTGTAGAATTACACATTACAAATATTTACAATAGAGAAGAATTCAGGCATAAATCCTTAATAAGTAAAGCTGCAAAAAGTATTATTTGCGGATTTGGAGTCAAAGGATATGTTCTAGCTTTAGAAGGACTTAAGGAGATAATCAAAAATGAAAATAGATAAAAAATTAATTAAAGAACTTGTAGATAACTTAGATGAATTTAAGTTGTCTGAATTGGAATACCAAATCGGTGATACTAAAGTAAAAGTTTCTAAATGGGCAGAGATGACAAGTGCAAATAGAGTATCTGAACAACAAACTTCTGATAAAAAAAAATTAAGTGATGAAGAAGAAGGTGTTGCAATAAAATCTCCTATTATCGGGACAGCTTACTTAGCTCCAGAACCAGGAGCAAAACAATTTATTAAAGTTGGAGATACAATTAAAAAAGGACAAACTATATTGATCGTAGAAGCCATGAAAACTATGAATCATATACCGTCTACTAGTGATGGAGTGGTAAAGAATATTTTAATTAAAGATGGGCACCCAGTAGAGTTTGGCCAAACTTTGATTCTTTTAAAATAAATTTAATGTTTAAAAAAGTTTTAATTGCTAACAGGGGAGAGATTGCTGTTAGAATAATAAGAGCATGTAAAGAATGGGGTATTAAAACAGTAGCCGTTCATTCAGATGTTGATACTGAGTCAATGCATGTAAGACTTGCAGATGAAAGTGTATGTATAGGTTCGCATCAACCACAAAATAGCTATTTAAATATTTCATCCTTAATGTCAGCAGTTGATTTAACGGGTGCTGAGGCAATTCATCCTGGCTATGGCTTCTTGTCTGAGAATTCAAAATTTGCAGAAGTTGTTACTAAACATGGAATTAAATTCATAGGACCAAGTTCTAAGCTTATTAGTGAAATGGGTGACAAGATTCAAGCAAAGAAAATAGCAAAAAAATATGGGCTACCAATTATTGAAGGTTCTGAAGGTGGCGTGAAATCTTTTGAGGAAGCTAAGTCTGTTTGTAAGGAAATAGGATACCCAGTACTTATTAAAGCAGCAGCTGGAGGTGGTGGAAAAGGAATGAAGATAGTTGATGAAGAAGACAAACTTGAAAATCTTTTTTTAACTGCCAAAACTGAAGCTAAAAAATATTTTGGTAACGATGAGTTATATATTGAAAAATATTTTAAACATCCTAGACATATAGAAGTGCAAATAATTTCTGGTAAAAATAGAACAATTCATTTAGGTGAGAGAGATTGTTCAGTTCAAAGAAGACATCAAAAATTGATAGAAGAAACTCCTAGCCCAGTTTTAACGCAAGAACAAAGAAGTGATATACTCAATAAAACAGTAAAAATGGTTGAACAAATTGGATACGAGGGAGCAGGCACTGTCGAATATATCTACGAAAATGGAAAGTTTTATTTTTTAGAAATGAATACAAGAGTGCAAGTTGAACATCCTGTTACCGAGGTTCAAACTGGGATAGATATCGTCAAAGAACAACTTTGGATAGCATTTTCTGGAGAAACAGCTTTGAAACAAAGTGATGTAGCTCCTAGAGGTCATTCTATTGAGTGCAGGATAAATGCAGAAAATCCCGCTTTAGATTTCCAGCCTAGTCCAGGAACAATTAGTGTTTGTCATCAGCCTTCGGGATTCCGAACTAGAGTTGATGGATCAATATTTCAAGGTTGCAAGGTGACGCCTTACTACGATAGTTTAATAGCTAAAGTAATATGCAAAGGTAGAAATCGAACTGAAGCAATTCAAAGGACATTAAGATCTCTGGATGAATTTGTTTTAGAAGGTGTAACTACTACAATAGATTTACATAAAAAAATTCTTAAACACGAAAAATTTATTAATTCTGATTTTGACACTAACTGGCTTGCGAAAGAAAAATTCTTTTAAACATTCTCACAACTAACAAGCCATAAATCATAAACTGGGTGATCTAGTGGATTTAAAGTAGTACTAGAAGAAAAAGTCCAACCGTTAAACACAAATACTTGTTTTTTTATATTATCTGAAAGATCTTTAACTTGGATATAGGCTGCCTGCCCTTTTTCTGATTGAGACTCTACGTTTCCACATTTTAATGCTTTAATCTCTAATAAACCAAAATTTTTTGTTTCGCCTAGGAGTAAATTAATATCAGAGGTTTTTGCAGTAATTTTATCTAAAGCCACAATATTTACTCTTGTTGCTTTACTTTCTAATTCTTTAATTTTTTTTTCTTTTAAACTTATGCTATTTTTTTTTGAAAAATCTTTATCTTCTAAATCTTCACTCTCAAAACTAGGCTCTAAATTTTCAAGATTAACTAATGGAACCGTGCTTATTTTATCCTCAGAAAAAACAACAGTAGAAAAATTTAACATAAACAAAAAGAATATAAAGTTAATTTTTCCAGGTATCATATTTTTTTTTATTCTTGTTTAATTTTGATATAAAGTTTGGTTTATAAGAATTAATTGTTCCAGTTTGATTTTCTAGATGATCTTTCTGCCATAGATATTTTTTTTTCTTTTCTTTGGGTAAATCGTTGATTGTATGATGCATCCACAAAAACCATTCTGAGGTTATTTTTGATGCTTCTACATTGTCTCGGTACACCACCCATCTTTCGTCTTTTTTATTCTTGTAATACTTGTTACCAGAAGAATCTTTTCCAACAAATTTTCCAAAAAACAATGTTTTTAGAAATGTTCCAAATGTTTGTTTGTGCCACCAAGTAAAAATTTGTTTTGGATTTATCATATTTTAAATTCACACACTCTACGGGTGTATATTAATTTCTAGACACTTGCAGCATTTGATATATATTTTAAATAACATTGATTCCAAAAAATTTATAATGAAAAAATTTGTAGTTGAGACCTATTATACATGTACATTTAAGACAGTTCATACACTTAATGAACTAAACGACGTAGAGTTATCTAAAATTGACAGTAGAAAAGATGGAGAAGTTGAGGTTATTGAAGTTAAACTTAACAATAGAAAAACAAAAAAAATAGGTGATAAAAATAAATCAGATGATAAAAAAATCAAAAAATCTGATGATGTTTCAGAGTCGTTAACAAGCCAAATGACTGGTGCAAAAAATAATCTTACTGACAATCTTAATTTAACAAATAAAGTTACAGGTCAGGTAGAAAAAAGATTTAGAATGCCTGACAGAAGAAAGGGATATATCCAGAAAGCACAGATTGGTAACCATAAAGTTTATTTACATACAGGCGAATATAATGATGGAAAAATCGGAGAGATCTTTATTGATACTAATAAAGAAGGTGAGCTAGTTAAAGCTATGATGAATAATTTTGCTATAGCTATATCGCTAGGTTTGCAATATGGCGTACCTTTAGATGAATACGTTGATGCATTTATTGATACTAAATTTGAGCCATCAGGTAGCGTTGATGGGAATGACAGAATCTTGACCGCTACCTCCATACTTGATTATGTATTCAGAGAACTTGCAATATCATATTTGGGTCGAGAAGAATTAGCTCATACTCCTTCTATTGCTAGTACGTCAGATGTTAGTGATGGTGATACCGATGATAAATTTTTAAAAATAGTAAAGAATATCACCTCAAAGGGATTTGTTAGAAGTAATTATGAAGAAAAGCTTGTAGATCTAAGTGATATTAGAATTAACTTAAAAACTAAGAATTAGTTTTTTTATCTATTTTTAAATTAAGTTCCTTTAATTGTTTGTCGTCTACTGTGGAAGGTGCTCCCATTAGTAGATCCTCCGCATTTTGGTTTAATGGAAAGAGTGTAACCTCTCTAATATTTTTTTCTCCCGCTAGCAACATCACAATTCTATCAATCCCTGGCGCTATTCCTCCATGTGGTGGTGCCCCATAACTTAATGCATTTATCATTCCACTAAATTTTTCATTTACTTTCGCTTTATCATACCCTGCAATTGAAAATAATTTATACATCAGTTCTGGAACATGATTTCTAATTGCCCCTGATGATAATTCAATACCATTACAAACAATATCATACTGATATGCTTTAATTTCTAAAGGTTTATCAAAGTTTATTTTTTTTACATCACCCTGTGGCATAGAAAAAGGATTGTGACTAAATTGAATTTTTTTGCTTGTTTCATCTAAGTCAAACATCGGGTAATCAACAATCCAGCAAAATGCAAACTTGTTTTCATCAATAAGATTTAAATCTTTAGCAATTTTCTCTCTCGCTAAAGAAGTAATTTTTTCTACATAGTTAGTTTTACCGCAAGCAAAAAATATACTGTCACCAACTTCTGCAGAAGTTATTTTCATTATTTCTTTTAAAGCTTCTGGTTTAAAAAATTTACCAACAGGTCCTTTGGCTGAAATTTCTTTATTTTTTTCAATAGTAAAATACGCAAGACCAGATGCACCTTGCTCTCTAGCCCACTTATCAATACTATCAAAAAAACTTCGCGCTTTATCTTTTGTGTTTTTAGTTACAATGCATCTCACTTTAGCTCCTGATCTGACTAATTTTTTGAAAATATCAAAAGTAACATCATCTCTTGTAAAAATATTTGTTAAGTCATGAATCAATAAAGGATTTCTTAAGTCTGGTTTATCCGAGCCATACTTGAGCATAGCTTCTTCATAAGAAATTCTAGGAAATTTTTCAAACATTAGTTTCTTTGTAGAAAAATTTTTAAATAAATTAATCATTAACTTTTCTACAACTTCAAATATGTCTTCTTGTTCTACAAAAGACATCTCTATATCTAATTGATAAAATTCACCTGGACTACGGTCGGCTCTAGCATCTTCATCTCTAAAACAAGGAGCGATTTGAAAATATTTATCAAATCCTGAAACCATAATTAATTGCTTAAATTGCTGTGGAGCTTGTGGTAGTGCATAAAATTTTCCAGGATTTAATCTGCTAGGAACTAAAAAATCTCTAGCTCCTTCCGGACTTGAAGACGTTAAAATTGGAGTTTGAAATTCTAAAAAATCTAGTTTCGACATTTCATTTCTTATAAATGAAATAACTTTTGTCCTTAAAACTATATTTTTATGCATTTGATTTCTTCTAAGATCCAAGAATCTATACTTTAATCTTATGTCCTCTGGATATTCTTGTTCACCAAACACTGGCATTGGTAAGTCGTTGGCTTCTGACAAGATTTCAATATTATCTATGTTGATTTCAATTTTACCTGTTTTTAAATCTTTATTTTCTGTTCCTGGTTCTCTTTTTTTAACATGTCCGTAAACTGTTATTACGGACTCTGGTTTAAGATTCTCCAAAACTTTAAAGCATTTATTTTTATTCTCAATTACACACTGTGTAATACCAAAATGATCTCTTAGATCTATAAAGAGTAAGTTACCATGATCTCTTTTCCTGTGAAGCCATCCTGACAAATATACTTTTCTATCAGAATCAAGTTCGGTTAACTCTGAACATTTATGAGATCTATATTTATTCATTTATTTAATGCTTTTTTTATTAGATTAATATTTATAGATTTTCCAGTAGATAAAGAGAAGTCATCTAGTTTATCAATTAAATCAAATATACTCTTATACGATCTATCGATATTTTTTAGGATGTAATCTAATAACTTAATGTCTATTTTAACTTGCTTGTCAGAAAAATTCTTGCTTATAATAACTTTTATTAACTCATCAGTTGGTAGAGAAATACCAATATTAACAAAACTACTAAATCGTGATTTTAAATCATTCAGTCTTATCTCGAAAGATTGAATGGGTTTTAAAGAATTAATAATAATATACTGGTTAGATAAATGAGACTGATTTAAGATAGAATAAAGCAATTTTTCTTCTACATTATTTTGAAACTCGTCTATAATTAAACATTCTTTTAGTTTTATAATAGAAAATAAATCATTATTTAAATCAGAAGCTTTTATAAAAAAAGAATTAATTTTTTTTTTAAAAATATTAGCTAAATGGGTTTTTCCACAACCGGAGGGTCCAAAAACATTTACAAATCTACTAGACCATTTAGGCCAACTTTCTATTAATTTATATGCGTCAAAATTATTTGAAGAAACATAGAAGTCTTCTTCAAAATAATTTGCCTTGAATGGAAACTTAAGAATCAATTGACTCATTTAGTTAAGGGCAATTCTCCATATATTATTTATAATTTTAATATTAATTTTTTTTTGCAAAAGTTTATCTCTTAATTTATTAATTTTTCCTTTATATTTTAATCTTACTTTTATGTACTGGTTTGTCATTTCTAAAACAGAGTAATCTTCGATTGTATCTAGAGAGTCAAAAATAGATCGAAGTTTCAAATAATCATTCATATGTTTAATGTCCAAAAATAAATCTAAAAAAGAAGGTGTGTTAACATCAATTAAATTTTGACTTTTCCAGATTTGGGTGATTTCTTCT
>Ga0307986_10001483_pt1 | contig 17001 bp, 12 predicted proteins | sample EllFjometageno82_FD_203170 | JGI IMG/M metagenome (GOLD analysis project Ga0307986, IMG submission 203170) | Marine microbial communities from Ellis Fjord, Antarctic Ocean - #82 | ecosystem: Environmental > Aquatic > Marine > Unclassified | place: Southern Ocean | collected 2014-10-09
AATTGGATGATTTCGTAGTGGCCGCAGTCCCTGGCGTAGGACTCAATGTACTGTCGGACCTGATCCCGGCTTGGAAAGTGTGGGTAGTGCGAAGGCATCGGGAAGCCTTCGAAATGCGTCATGTCTCGTGATGTGATGAGGTGCAATGCCTCATAGTCGGTGTGCCAATGGCCGCCGACGCGATTCGACTTCTCAAGGCAGTCGACTTCGTATCCGGCGAGGCGGAGTTGCTCGAGTGCGGAAATTCCGGCGGCACCAGCGCCGATTACGCAATATCTGCTCATTCTTGTGTGCTCCTGTTGCTCATAATTTGGATTAACGGATGACGTCTCCGCCGGACAGCGTGACGGTTTCTCCAGTCATGAACTGCGAGACAGGCGACCCCGTCAGAAGCCATGCCCATTCGGCGATTTCAGCCGGGTCCGCCACTCGCCCTAAGGGAATAGCTGCGGCTGCGGCTTCGAGCCTGCCCGTCGCCATGTTGCCCGGCGTGTGAACCCAGCCCGGCGCGAGCGCATTCACGCGTATTCCCTGTTCGGCGAGTTCCAGCGCTGTGGCTTTGGTGATCATGATGACTGCCGCCTTGGAAGCGCCGTAGATCAGTTGACCGGGCGATACGTGGTAGCCGTCAACAGAGGCAAAGTTGACAATCGCCGAACCAGAGGGCATGAACGGTGTGGCCGTGGCCATGACATTCAGCACACCCAATACGTTGACATCGAATACTGTTCGATATAGCTCTTCGGTGAAGTCATCGAGCGTTGACGGAGGGTATATCCCAGCAATGTTCGCTACCGCATGAATCTCACCACCTAGCTCGGGCACCAAGCGCTCGAGAGCGGCCTCTAGGCCCTTCCTGTCCCGTACATCGACGGTGAGCGGGACGATGGCACCGTTCTCCTCATCCATCGGTGGGGGAGCCAGATCGGCGGCAATGACCGTCCATCCCTCACGTAGGAAAACTGCAGTCGCACAAAGGCCCATCCCGCTCCCAGCCCCTGTAACTAGCGCTACTCGCGGGCCTCTTTGCATTGCCACTTCCATACATATCCTCCTGAGCGTCTCATCCACAGGAAAGACTAGAGTCGTTTCAGATAGAGGTCCAGACTAGATCTCATAGATATGATCAAGGAAATGCCTATACCAAACGTCACACTCCAGCAGCTCCGCTACTTCCTGTCCGCGGTGACACACAAGACCCTGTCCGCCGCCGCAACAGCAGAACATCTTGCTCAGCCCAGCCTTTCCGAACAGATCCGCCGACTTGAGAAGGCACTCGGCGTGACGCTGTTCATCCGGACCAACCGGCAACTCCGACTCACAGATGCGGCCCGGATACTTCTACCGCATGCAGAGCGAGCCATCGCAGAAGTCGACAGTTTGTGCAATGCGGCGCGAGAAGTTCGCTCCCTCGAAGGCGGAACGGTGTCCTTCGGCACGTTCAACAGCGCTCACCTCTATTTCCTTACGGACCTCATACGGGAGTTTCATCGCCAGTATCCAGGAATCAAAATGAGAGTCGTCGGGCTCAACTCGTCGGAGGTCGCTGCCGCCGTCCGCTCCGGCGACATCGAAGCAGGCCTGGTTCAGCTACCGGTCGACAGCGAGGGTCTTTCCGTTGGACCTCCGGTGCTAGTCGACGAGGTGGTCTACGTCAGCACCGACCCCGAGCGCGTACGTAATCCGGTCACCATCGAGTACCTCGCGGACGCTCCGCTCATTCTGTCTGAAGTTCGGTGGTCTGACTCAGACCCGCTCCGAGTTCGCCTCGCCGAAAGAACCCAGCGGGCGGGCGTAACTTTGAGCACCATCGCAGAAGTCGAGTTCCAAACGCACGCCCTTGAACTAGCCGCACATGGCGTTGGCGACTCGTTGGTGTCATACCTCGTTGCAAAACCGTTCATCGAGACACAGAGACTTGGCTTCGCACAGCTCGATCCACCGCTCTTTGAACACTTCGCGTTCATAACGAGAAAGAGTGGGGCTCAATCGCCGGCCACCCTCGAGTTCATGGTCCATGCTCGTCAACGAATCGCCCAACTCCAACTCCAACTCCAACTCCAACTCCAACTCGACTCAGGGCTCAGCACCTCATAGGGCACTGTTCATCGACAGAGAGCGACCGTGGCCTTGAGTCGACCGTGGTTCGTGTCGAGATTGCTGGTGGCTTCGGTATCAGTGGATGTCTACAGTCGCAAGCTAGACATACCTACACATATCTAGACATGGATGCTGCTGTGTGATTCCCACCCCTCGAGTTGATGTATGACGGTCCTCGCGCCGACAGGTCCGCGTCGTCGAGCCGGCCGATGGCCGTTCGACCCGTCCCGCGTGCCGTTCTACTACGGCTGGGTCATCTTGGTCGCCGGCACGATCGGTGTCGTCGCGTCGATCCCTGGGCAGACCGCTGGCGTCAGTGTGTTCACAGATCACCTGACCGAATCGACCGGGATGTCCCGGCTGCAACTGTCGATCGCGTACCTCATCGGAACCGGAGCGGGCGGATTCTTGCTGCCGCGCGGCGGGCGGGCGATCGACCGACGCGGCTCGCGGGTGGTGGCTCTGGCTGCCGTGATCGGCCTGGCGGCGACCGTCGTCGGTCTCAGCTTCGTCGGCCCGATGAACGCGCTGGTAGGTACGATCGTACTGAGCATCGGCTTCGGGTGCCTGCGGTTCTCCGGCCAGGGTCTCCTGACGCTCTCGTCTCGCGTGATGATCTCGCAGTGGTTCGACCGTCGGCTCGGCATCGTGAGCGCCGGGTCGAACGCGGTGATGGTTTTCGTGTTCGCGGCGACGCCGGCGCTGTTGCTCCTGCTCATCGACGCCGCCGGATGGCGCGCCGCGTGGCGGTTGATCGCCGTCGGCCTGATCCTGGTGATGGTTGGCGTGGTCATCGTGCTTTACCGCGTGAGTCCGGAAGCATCGGGTATGCAGATCGACAGCGGCAACCGGAGCGAACCCGCCGATGGCGACGGTCCGGTCCTGATCGGCACGGACGACGACATCGACCATGGCCGGGCCGTGCGCGACCCACGGTTCCTGGCGGTGACGATTCCCGTCGTATCGATGTCGATCGCGTCGACCGCCCTGACGTTCCACATCGTCGACTTCGGTCGCGAGCTTGGCCTCGATCAAGACCGGATCGTGCAGATTTTCGTCCCGATCGCATTCGTGAGCGTGCCGGTCACGCTCGTGGGTGGCTGGCTGGTCGACAGGATCGCGCCGTTGTTCATCGCCGCTGCTATGTGCGCCGCGCAGATTGTGATGTACCTGACCGTGGGGCACGTCGACACGCCGGCCTTGGCGATTGTCGCAATCTTCGCTTGGGGGGTTGCCCAAGGGTGCTTCGCTCCGCTCACGAGCGCCGCTCTCCCACGGCTGTTCGGGCGCCGGTACCTGGGTGCGATCTCAGGCACCCAGATGAGCGCGATGGTGATGGGCAGCGCTATCGGCCCGGCGATGTTCGCCCTGATGAAGTCGACCACCGGCAGCTACCGCACCGCGCTGTGGATGTCAGCACTCTTGCCTGCCGCAGGCCTCGTCCTCGCGATCACCCAACTCCGCCGAACCTGAGCCGCCCGTATAGCGCCGATGGAGAAATCAAATTGGACGAACGGATACGTGTAGTTTGGGCTTCGTTTAGCGCCCTTGGCAGGAGTCGAACCTGCGCACATGGCTTCGGAGGCCAATGCTCTATCCACTGAGCTACAAGGGCAAGGGTCACGAGCCTAACGCCCGCCACCGATGTCTTGCTCTACTTTGGAATGTCCTTCCAGGCAGCACCGTCGGCCCGTGGTTCTTTGGGTAAGCCCAAGACCATTTCGCCAATGATGTTGCGCTGAATCTCGGAACTGCCAGCGTAGATAGTGCCTGAGCGGGCACCAAAGAACGTGTCGACCCACATCATGGAATCGCCAGGTGGCGCACCCATTGACTCGGGACCGAAAACGGATCCGGCCATCTGGCCCTCGGGAGCCATAGCTTCGGGACCGAGAATTTTGACGGCAAGTTCGGTTGCCACCCGGTGATATTCGGAGTGGTAGAGCTTGGAGAGACCGGATTCGGGGCCAGGCTGTTGTCCGGCCAAGAAGGCGGTGAGGGTGCGCATGCCGTTGTAGCGCATGATCTCGACCGTGGCGTACGCCTGGGCGATTTCTTGACGGATGACGGGGTCTGATGCCAGGCCCTTTTCCTTGGCCAGTTCCATGAGGCGATCGAGTTCGATGCGGTAGGCAATCGGTACTGTGGCTGCGCCCCAACCACGCTCGTAGCCAAGCAACGTCATAGCTACACCCCAACCGCCGTTGACTTCGCCAACCACGTTTTCTTTGGCGGTGACGGCATCGGTGAAGAAGACCTCGTTGAAATCGGAATCGCCATTGAGCATCTTGATCGGGCGGACTTCGACACCGGGCTGATCCATAGGGACCAACATGAAGCTGATGCCGCGATGCTTCTTGACCTCGGGGTCGGTGCGAGTAAGTAGGAAGATCCAGTCGGCGTGTTGTCCGGCGGAGGTCCAGATCTTCTGGCCATTAATGCGCCATTCGTCGCCATCGAGTTCGGCCTTGCAACCCAGGTTGCCCAGATCGGATCCGGCGTTGGGTTCGGAGTAGCCCTGGCACCAGAGGTCGGTGCCATCGATGATGCGGGGCAAGAAATGCTTCTTTTGTTCCTCGGTGCCCCAATGAATTAGCGTGTTGCCGACCATCTGAATACTGAAGGGGTCGTTTCCGCCCCCGGCAGGCACACCAGCACGGGTGAACTCTTCGGCGACGATCACAATTTCTTGCGGTGTGAGTCCGGGGCCGCCGTACTCGGGGTCCCACGACAGCGCAATCATTTGATTGTCAACCAGGATCTGGCGCCACTCGGTAGTGAACTGTTCGCGTTGGTCGCGGGGGAGAGCGGCGAGGCCCTTCCAGTTGGCGGGGAGATGTTCGGCCAAGAAAGCTTGCACTTTCTCCCGGTAGGTTTCGGCTTCGGCGGAATAGGTCGGATCCATCCTCGTAACTTACCCGTCGGTAACGGCTAGGGCCTAGCCGCATGGACGAGTAACGTAAATGAGCCAACCGACCGTGGGCAAAGGCCGTAGGATTAGCGGCTGTCAGCCGTGTCCCCCACTCGGAGTCTCCCGTGATTCGCGACGATCTCATTGCCGCTCTAACCCAGGCGCTCGGTGCGCTTGGTGTTGATGTGCCCGCCTCCGGCGTCGAGATTGAACGTCCCGCGCGCCGCGAGCACGGCGATTGGTCCTCCAATGTGGCGTTGGCTACATCGAAGTCGGCGGGAAAGAACCCCCGCGAAATGGCGTCCGACCTGGTGGCTCAACTCGAGACGCAGAACCTTGCGCACGTGTCGGTCATCGAAATTGCCGGTCCTGGCTTTGTGAACTTCCGGCTGGAAGACACCTGGCTGCACGACGTACTGCGTCAGGTCGCAGCCGAAGGTGTTGATGGCTTTGGACAGCTTGATCTTGGCCAAGGCGAGAAGGTACTCGTCGAATTCGTGAGCGCCAATCCAACTGGTCCGCTGCATGCTGGGCACGCACGCGGCGCGGTGTATGGCGACAGCCTGGCTCGAGTGCTTGAACGCAGTGGCTACGAGGTGGGGCGCGAGTACCTCCTTAACGATCGCGGTGTGCAGATGCAGCACTTCGCGGATTCCATCGCGGCCGCTGCCGCAGGCGAACCCGCTCCTGAAGACGGTTACAAGGGTGACTACATCAACGAGTGGGCCGCCGAAATGCCCGATGATGTTGACAAACTCGAATGGGCCTACGCCCGTTGCAAGGACTACATCGTCGAAACCCTCGAACGCATCGACATCCGATTCGATTACTGGCACAGCGAACGCGAGATGGTTGCCTCAGGAGCAATTGACGCGACTTTGGCCGATCTTCGTGCGGCTGGAGTCGTTGACGACGTGGATGGTGCCATCTGGTTACGGGCCACCGACTTTGGCGACGACAAAGATCGTGTCCTCGTCAAAACCGACGGACAGCCCACGTACCTTCTTCCTGATCTGGCCTATCACCGCGACAAGTTCGAACGGGGCTGGAAGCGCCTGATCAACGTGTGGGGTGCCGATCACCACGGCTACGTTGCTCGCATCAAAGCGGGTATTCAAGCGCTCGGGCATGATCCTGATGAGCTCGAAATCCAGATTACTCAACTCGTACGTCTCGAACGTGAGGGTACCGAGGTCAAGATTGGCAAACGGTCCGGCGAATTTATCGAACTACGTGACGTGATCGACGAAGTGGGCCCCGACGCCACCCGCTTTACCTATTTATTGCAAGGAATCGACTCTCAGCAGACCGTCGACATGGCAGCTATGGCTGCGCAATCGATGGACAATCCGGTGTTCTACGTGCAAATGGCGCACGCCCGAGCGTGCTCGATCCTGGCTAAGGCGGCCGAGGCAGGCTTTGCCCTGCCCGACATTGCTGGACTCGACCTTGCCCCGCTGACAACCGAACGCGAACTTGATGTTATTCGTGCGCTGTCAGAGTTTGTCGACATCTTGGGCGTCGCTGCTCGAGAACGTGCCCCGCACAAGATCGCTACATGGGTACGTCAGTTGGCCGCTGCGTTTCACGGCTTCTATCACGATTGCTACGTCATCGGCGACGACATTTCACCCGAACTCACCAACGCCCGACTCGCCCTGGTCGAATCAACCCGCATCGGCATCGATGTTGGGCTCGGTTTGCTGGGCGTATCTGCTCCGGAGTCCATGTAATGACTGGTCCTGTACAGACACACCTCCTCCCGGACTCGGCCACTGTCGATGCCGACGGCGAAATGACCGTTGGTGGACTACGTCTCACTGACTTGGCGGCAGAGTTTGGTACCCCGCTGTTTGTTTATGACGAGGATCACCTCCGTGCTCGTTGCCAAGAAGCGGTTGCTGGGTTCGGCGACACCGTTGCCTACGCCACCAAGGCGTTCTTGTGTAAAGCCATGGCCAAACTGGCGTACGAAGAAGGCATGTTGCTCGACGTCGCTACCGGTGGCGAAATCTACGTGGCGCTTGAGGCTGGAGTGCCGGCCTCGCAGTTGGTGTTGCACGGCAACAACAAGTCCCTTGCCGAGTTGGAGATGGCGATCGATGCTGGCGTTGGGCGCATCGTGGTCGACAGCTTCGACGAGCTAGATCGCCTCGATCAACTGCATGCTGACGGTCGCCCTGCCCCCGAGGTACTGCTCCGGGTGACTCCGGGTGTCAATGCCCACACTCATGAGTTCATTGCTACCGGCCAAGACGATTCAAAGTTTGGTTTCACGGTCTCCAACGGCACCGCAGATCGAGCTATGACTCGCGCCGTCGCATCAGAATCAGTGAATGTCATCGGAGTGCACGCCCACGTCGGGAGTCAAGTGTTCCGCATCGAGTCGTTCTACGAATCGGTTCGAGTCATTGCCCAGTTTGCTACGCAGTTCAAACTGGCCGAACTATCCGTCGGTGGCGGCCTAGGGGTTGCCTACGTAGAGGGCGAAGAAGCACCCACAATTTCTCAGTGGGCCGCACAATGTCGCAAGGCTTGTGACGAATCCGGCGTTACCGCCAAGGTCAGCGCCGAACCCGGTCGCTCGATTGTCGCTGCCGCGGCCATCACTTTGTACACCGTTGGCACAATCAAAGACATCCCTGGTGTGCGTGAGTATCTCTCCGTAGACGGCGGCATGAGCGACAACCCTCGTCCTGTTCTCTACGGCAGTGGTTACGAAGTCTTCTTGCCTCGCGCCGCAAACGCCGAACGCAACCGCAAACTCACCGTGGTGGGTAAACACTGCGAATCCGGTGACCGCTTGGTTATCGACGCCCAGGTTCCCTCCGAAGTACAGGTCGGCGACATCTTGGCGACGCCGGTTACGGGTGCCTATGGGCACTCGATGGGATCCAACTACAACAAGGTGCTGCGGCCGCCCGTGGTGTTTGTCAGCAATGGTGTGGCTCGCAAAGTGGTCGAGCGTGAGACCTACGCCGATTTGGTAAGCCGCGACCGGTAATCGCCAATATCGGCAGGCGCTGTGCCCTGCACGGTGGCGGCCTGGCATCGTTGCGCTTCGGTGCCGTTGACAATCCAGCCTCGCCCGACACCGGTAGCGCCTAGGCGAGAAGGTAGTTGGCAACCCAGTAGATCGCCATCGAGGATGTCGGGGTTAAGAAGCACCCCCACCCGCGATTCGCGGATCGTCTGTGTCCAATGCCCAAACGCTTTGCCCAGTCGGTCGGTCCGACCAGCAACGATCATGGTGACGACACAGGGCGGGTGACTCAAGATTGTCTGTAGCGCTCCGTCGAGATCAGTAAAGCTGGTTGCATCATCCACCAAGACCACGGCTTGCTCGCACCGTTCTAGATGCGTGGCTAACTCTGCGGGGGTTTGTACGACGGCGGCACACGAGCGTTCACCATGCAACGGCGAGTGCGGGGGAGCCAGGCCAATGACGGCCAGACCGCTGGCCGACACCAGCCGAGCGATTGCTTGCAACATGGACGACTTCCCGGACCGGACTCGACCGGCGATGAGCGCATGCTCGCCCCGATGCAAGGTGAACGCGATGGGCTGCAATGTGGTCTCGCCGATTCCGATGGGGATGGTCACCATGTCGTTTTCTGTCGACGCGATGCCGAGCAACGCGGGGGATACCTCGGTAGGGAGTGAGCCAATTGGGGGAGCGGTCATGCCAGTGGGTGCGGCTTGGTTTAGTGATTGCTGCAATTGCACTGAATCGCAGAACGCCAGCTGAATTTCGTAGCCGTTCTCGCTCAAGAACCCACGACCAGCCGGCATTGTGGCTGGGTCGCTGACTCGGATTCCATAGGTGAGGTAGTCGGTCGGGTCGGCCAGTCGAAGCATGACCACTGACGGCGTGGTGGCCAAGAAGTGTCGGCCCAATGCAGATGGGTGGTCGGCCGCTATTACGAAGCCAACACCTAAGGCAGAGCCCTCGACGTAGAGGCGCCGGAGTTGCTCGATCTGGGCATGATCCTGGCGGGATTCGAGGTCGGCCTGGAACGCTCCAAAGTTGTCGATTGCGCAGATGATCCGTGGAAGGGCCGCTCTTTGATCACCGTCCATCGGGCGTCGGGTACGGATCTGGGCATCGAGGAAGCTAAGCAGACGACGCTGTCGGTCGGCGTCGGTAGCCGGAATGATCGACCCCACAGCCGGGTGCGTCTCTATGGCCCCCAGAGAGCCGTCGTAGTCGATCCCGTATATATGGATGTCGGAAGGTGACGAGTCAGCAGCAGCAACCAGTGTATGAATGAGGGCCGACGAAGTGCCCGAACCGGTGAGTCCGGTGAGTACCAGATTTCCGCTGCCCATATCCCACAGGTAGGGCTCGTGTCGCTGTTCGCTGGGGAGGTCGACTAGCCCGATCGGGATGCTGTGTGGCTGGCCCAACGGTGATGTGAGCTTCTGCAATTGGTGGGTGGTAACCAGTTCGCTGAGCGGGTCGATCCACGGGCGGCGCGGTAGAGGCAACTTTGCGGCAGCTTCGGTGCACGCTGCGGTGAGTCTTTCGAGGTCCGTGGGGCCGTCGACGGCCGGCGTAGTGGTGTGCTGTTCCGCATCGGCCAGACAAACAACTGGTCGCACCAATAAGTCGGCTTCGGCCCCCGGAGCGGTATGTCCGGTGATCAATGCCGACTGGAAAGCAACGAGTTCGCCTGGGCCGAGTCGTAGGTAGGCCCGTCCGGGTTGGTCACGGCCAAGGTGAGCGGCGTCGGGCGTGTTGATGACGTCGATTGAGTCGGACGCATCGAGCGTGCGCAACGCAATGCGAAGATTGGTGTTGGTCTTGATGTTGGCACTAACTGATCCACTGGGACGCTGGGTGGCTAACACGAGATGAACGCCGAGGCTGCGCCCCCGTTGAGCGATGCCAACCAAAGCTTCTACAAAATCGGGGAGTTCACTGGCCAACGTGGCGAATTCGTCAATGACGACTACGAGCCGGGCCAACGTGCTGTGGCCTTGTAGATAGAACTCAATCAGGTCGCTCGCGCCGACCCGGCGAAGTTCGTGTTCACGGTGACGCAGTTCGGCTTCGAGGCTTCGCAGTGCTCGCTCGGCCAGGTGGTCGTCGAGGTCGGTGACTAGCCCAACGCAATGAGGAAGGTCGGCGCAGCAGTCAAAGGCGCTTCCTCCCTTGTAGTCGATCAACACAAAATTAAGGTGCGTGGGACTCGTGGTGGCGGCCAACGATGCGATCAACGTCACCAGTAGTTCGCTCTTGCCTGAGCCTGTCGTTCCGCCGACTAGAGCGTGGGGCCCGTCGGTTACGAGATCGATGGTGATCGGCCCGTCGCCGTCGGATCCGATCACTGCTTCAAGGTTGGTTCCGGTTGCGTTGGACTGCCAGCGTTGGGCAATTGTGGGAGCGGTTGGTTGGGGAAGACCAAGGAGACGGAGCAAGGAGACCTGGGACGGAATAGCGGCTTGGGTGATGTCGATCTCGGGGTCGTGGTGCCGAGCCAGAGCCTGGGCAGCCCGTGTAGCGGTCTGGCGTGACACCCCGGCCATCAACACCCCGCGCTGGCATTGGCCTGATGCCGGTTGAGTAATCTCTACGATGCCGTCTACGTCGGTAACGCAGATGACGTCGGTGCAGGCGGCCGGAAGGTCGTGAACTGAATTGGCGATGACGATTCCGCTGGTAGGGCCACCGCCCTGTGCGAGGAGCAACCGACCAGGAGAATGACGGTCAGTGACGAGATCGTTTCCGTCGATGAGTACGACCGTTGTTTGGGTAGCAGAGTGTGCTTTTTCGCAAAGGTCGGCGGCGAGTTGGCCGCACCCCTCAGCCGAGGTGGCGATGGTCCGAGTGTTGAGCCCAACTTGGTGGGCGGCGGTATGGGGAAGCCAGTGCAGCCAATCCCATTCCGAGGCCGCCGTCGTGGCGAGCAGTGCTACCACGCTGACATCGGCCGGCCCGTGCAAGGTTGTGGTCTGGATGAGCAGCGAGTGAGCCATGGCTAAGGTGACCGGGCGTGGTCCGACGAGACCGATACAGCGGCCGGCGTCGAGCGAGAAAACGAACGGAACGGAATCGAGCCGACAGTTTTGTACAACCATGGCCGCCAATTCGTCGGGAATGGGACCTTCGCTTTGGAGTTTCGGGTGGCCTTGCTGGGAGCAATACCCCACAACAAGCTGAAGCGAATCATCATGGGTGAGGCGCCGTTCCCAGAGACGAACGCTGGGCAGAGTTGTTCTACGAATGACTTCGGCGGGATCGGGAAAGCGGCGCCGGAGCCATAAGCCGTGCACCGAGGCCCAATGCTGTGCGGCCGCAGCTAGTTGGCGTTGAACGGCACGAGTGCGGCGGTGGTTGGCCAACGACATTTTGCGGTCGCGTCGACGGTTTTCCCACCAACTTGCCAGAACCATCACCGGACTAAGCAAAGCAAATAGGGCAAACAGTGGGTTGTAAAGCACCGCCATGGCGATGCCCAACAAGAGGGGTGCCAGGAACCCCGCCCAGCCAAATACGGTCTGACTCATTGACGGGGTGGGCAGGGTCGGGATACTGATAGTGGGTGACGGGTCCGATTCGATGTTTCGGGGCGGTCGGTTGAAGGAAATAGTGCCCTGAGAGGTGCGACCCAGCGTCGCCGCCAGATCAGGGATGGCGTCGACCGCATCTCTACGAACTGCGAGGTGGGTGGCTCCCAAATCAATGGGACGGTCGAAGGCAACCGGTGTGGTGTCGAGCACCCACTGACCATTGTGAAGAATGCCGTTGGCTTGGGTCAGTGGGAAAATTGACGTGACTCTGGAGTGGTGATCGATTGCAAGATGATTGTGGTCAACGGTGGCAGCGTTGATCTGGATTGTGGCGGGCGGTGTTCGGCCAATCACGTTGCGGCCGGTGATAAGAGGAAACCGTCGACCCGCGTCACACCCGGCAACGACATCAACGAACGCCGTGCTCGGCGCCGCGATGCGAGGCGGTTCAGTGCTCAGAACGGTGCCGTCAACCACCCCTGCCTGGCTCAATGTCTGGGTCACAGGAACCGAGCGTCCGTCGACGGTGATGTGGCTCGGAAGTAGGGCCGATCCGTCAATCGCCTCGAGTAGGGAGGCAATCGACGGATCAGCGCCCGCCCGCACGACGATCGAGAACACGTGCGGGCGACCTGGTGGGTTGACTGGTTGGGGGGACAGTTGGAGGAACGTGACGCGCATGGGGAGATATCGAGAATGGTTTCAGTCCATGGCAGTCATGGCGTTGGTGCGTTCTTGACGAATGAACTGGGCATTGTCGGTAAATGCGGTTTGAAGTTGCTGGAGACTGGGTGCAAAAGAGGACTCCCATTGGCTACGGAACCGGCGGGCGCGGGCACCGTCCCACGTGGTGGATCCGAGCAGTTGGGTAATTTCGGAGCGCAGTTGTTGCACCTCGTCGGCCTTGAGTTGGAATCGTTGTACCAAGGTGTCGAGGTGGGCTTTGTTCATGATGAGGATGTCGGACATGGGGTGTCTCCTCGTTGCCAAGCAACGTATGTGTCATTTCATGCGGTTTCATGCAATGTTGTGTAGTTAAACTACATGAAATACCTTGAATGTCAACTGCGCCACTGGTCACCGTGTCGGGTTTGGCGATTGTCGGGCGCAATATCGCCGTAGTAGCGGTCTGGCGCGGGGGGTTGGTACTCGGCGCTCCAAGAGTTGGCACCAAACGTTCTCACGACTGGTTCGACCAATTCTTTCCAAACCCAAAGACCGACGGGTCCGACGCTAAGCAGTTCGATCGGTGATCCGCCATGTTGTTCGACGGCATCAGCGGTGGCGTCACCTAGTTGAACGTCAGCCCAGTTCTTTAGTTCGGACCCGGCGTCATCGGCGATGTTGTAGCGGTCACGAAGCCGCCGCCAATTACGGTAAATGAAATCGTGACGAAGGCAAGCGGTTATGGCGACCGAAGGTACCGGTCCGTTGCACGCACCCCATGGACCTAGTCCGCTCGCGGACCAATCAAATGGCGAATGGGATCTCTCCGCTGTTGCACGCGAGGCAAGGAACTCCTCAAGAGGCGCCGTGGCGAGGTTATCCAATGCCGCTAATTCCTTTAGGGGGACGTTCGAGCTCATAAGTGCATCGCCAAATGGGTGCTTCTCGTAGGTGGAAACGCGCGCCAACAGTTCGACGCCAACCTCGCCCAGGAAGGTGGCGCTTTCAAGGATGCTGGCCAGGATCGGAACCGTGGAGAATGTGCCGAGCAAAGCGTCGGCCCCGTCGAGGAGATGGGCAACCTGGGAGCGATGGTCGTGGCATCTGTTGCCGAGGCCAACAAAGGTGGAGGCGAGTTGCGCGGCTCCCCACAGGTTCATGCGCATGGTCGGCACGGCGGTACCCCTTGAGATTTGTTTGGTCCGGCATGGGACCAAGGTGGGGGCGGCGCGGGCCGCGCATGGGGCCTAGTTTGGTGCAGCGTCGGCTAGTGCAGCATCGGCTAGTGCAGCATCAGCTAGTGCAGCGGCATACTCTCGCCGGGTGTTCGCTTCCTGATTAGCGGCGTGGTCGGCTTGGCGCCGTAGTCGGGCCGCATCGGAAAAATCGGTATCAGCGCGATGGCGCAGCGAGCGGGCAACGCGATTGATTTCGGCTCGGGTGGCTTCGAACTCGCGAGCCTGCGTTGCTAGCTGATCACGGGAAACGGTCGCCGTAGGGGAGTTCCAGGTTTGGGGGATGTGAAGGCGGAGCAGTGGTTCGAACAAACTAGCCATTTGATGGCTGCGAGATTCGAGTAATCGGGCTGTCTGGTCGCATTGTTGACCGTGGGCCGAAGCCAGATTGGCGGCATAGCGAAGCGAGGAACTGCTCATTAAACAGAGAATACATGAAAAGCACTGATATGCAAGCAAGACTATTTGGCCTTTGGCGACTAACTAGCGTCCTGTGACCAGGAGCACGCCATTATCGGAGCGGGAGCCTCATCCAGCCAGTAGTTTTACGGGGTGTCTGAACCAGTAATACGTGTAGGCCTCCTTGGCGTCGGAACCGTTGGTTCGTCGTTGGTTTCGTTGCTCGAGCAACGCAGCGACGAAATCGCCAAACGGCGTGGTGTGCGTATCGAGGTGACTCGCGCCGCCGTGCGTGATCTCACTAAGGTCCGAAACGTCAATCTTCCGCACCAATGGCTCACCATCGATGCCGAGGGCATCGTTGTTGATCCCGAAGTTGATGTGATCGTCGAACTCATCGGTGGGATAAGCCCCGCGTATCAACTTGTCTCGACGGCCCTACGCGCCGGTAAGCCCGTCATCACCGGCAATAAGGCCCTAATTGCCGAACATGGCGCCGAGTTATTCGGTCTCGCGGCCGAAAACAATGTTGATCTGCTGTTCGAAGCTGCCGTCGCGGGTGGTATTCCGATTGTTCGACCGCTGCGTGAATCGCTGGTTGGCGAACCAGTGCAACGGGTAATGGGCATCCTCAACGGCACTACCAACTTCATCCTCAGCCAGATGTCCGAACTGGGTACGAGCTATGAGGCAGCCCTGGCCGAGGCGCAGGAACTTGGCTACGCCGAGGCCGACCCCACCGCCGATGTCGGTGGCCACGATGCAGCCGCGAAAGCAGCGATCATTGCCACGATTGCATTCGGTGCGTCGGTAACTCCTGCTGATGTGTTTACCGAGGGCATAGAGAACATCACCGCCGACGATATTTCCTACGCCGCCGATCTTGGTTATTGCATCAAGTTGCTGGGGATCATCGAGCGCGTCGAACTCGAGACCATCTCAGTTCGGGTACATCCCGCCATGGTTCCGAACACGCATCCTCTTGCATCGGTTCGGGATTCATTCAATGCCGTCTTTGTCGAGGGCGATGCCGTCGGTGAGTTAATGTTTTACGGGCGCGGCGCCGGTGGCGATCCAACCGCATCGGCAGTGCTCGGCGATCTTATTGATGCATCGGTAAATGCCGCGGCAGGTACCGCAGCAATTCTCGGCATCCCCGGTCCGGCCGATGTTGTCAGTATCGAACAACTTCTCTCCGCGTTCTACCTCAGCATCGATGTTGCGGATCAGCCGGGTGTCTTGGCCGATGTCGCCGGTGTTCTAGCCGCCCACGGGGTGTCAATTAGTTCGCTCGAACAACTTGGGTTGGGCGACGATGCGCGCATTGCCTTCATTACCCACAAAGCCAAAGAGGTCGCGATGGACGCCACCCTCGCCGACCTCAAGAACCTCAATGTCGTAAAGCAGATTAACAGTGTGCTTCGTGTGATCGACGTAACCTGATGGCCGCAATCCAGTACGAGTCCACGCGGGGCCACGCCCCTATCTTGTCGTTCGCCGACGCCATGGTCTCGGGGTTGGCTACCGACGGAGGCCTGTACCTCCCCCAAGTTTGGCCCCAGCTCGATCCGTCGTTACTCACGGCCAACCTGTCCTACAGCGAGCTAGCGATCGAAGTTATGTGGCCCTTCGTTGAAGGCTCGATTGAGCGTGACGATTTCGCTCGTTTGGTCACCGAGTCGTACGCAACCTTCGTCGACGATCAAGTCATCCCACTCGTAGAACTCGAAGACGACATTCACCTCGTCGAGCTCTTTCACGGGCCAACACTGGCCTTCAAAGATGTTGCCATGCAGTTACTTGGGCGACTGCTCAATCACGAACTGCAGATCCGCGACCAGTCGGTCACGATTGTGGGGGCGACTTCGGGCGACACCGGCTCCGCTGCCATTGAGGCATGCCGAGATCGCGACACTATCGAGATCGTCATCTTGCACCCAGCCGGTCGTGTCTCCGACGTCCAGCGCAAGCAAATGACTACCGTCGCCAGCGAGAACGTGCACAACGTGGCCCTCGACGGCACTTTTGACGACTGCCAAGACCTGGTTAAGGCCATGTTCGCCGACACCGAGTTTCGGGCCACCTTCAATTTGTCCGCGGTCAATTCGATCAACTGGGCGCGCGTTATGGCGCAGATGGTCTACTACGTCTGGGTAAGTGCCCAACTGGGCGGTCCGGTCACCTACGCCGTTCCCACGGGCAATTTCGGCAATGTCTTTGCCGGCGACTCGGCCCGCCGCATGGGCCTCGAAATCAACGGGTTCATTGTGGCGAGCAATCGCAACGACATCCTTACCCGGTTCTTTGCCACCGGAAGCCTCGATGCGCAAGACGTGCAACCGTCGCTATCGCCGTCGATGGACATTCAAGTGTCCAGCAACCTCGAACGACTCCTCTACGAACTGCACGACCGTGATGGCGATGTCGTCAGCTCACTTTTGGCTAGGTTTCGCACCGAAGGATCCGCAGCACTAGACCCTCAGGTGTTTGCCAAGCTGGGCGACCTATGGCGCGGCGAACGCGTCGACGACGAGCAGACGCTTGCCATTATCGAGGACACCTACCGTCGGCATGGTCGACTGATCGACCCGCACACGGCCGTCGCCCTCGGTGCCGCGCAGCGACTGCGGTCCGCGACCGATGGTCCCATCGCGGTGCTTTCCACGGCTCATCCGGCCAAGTTCCCCGATGCTGTAGAGCAAGCCACCGGCGTTCGCCCTGAACTGCCGGCGCGTTTAGGCGATCTATTTGCTCGCGCCGAGAAGTGCAGCAATGTGGCTAACGATCTTCACGAGATAGAGCAACACATTGGATCGGTCGTTAGGCGCTAGGTAATGGCGATTGCGGTGTAGCTCAGGGCTAGCTACAGTTGCCAATGTTGCTCAGGCCAATCGCCGACCACTATTCAGGTGACTCGCGCGTTTAGCTAGGTAGGAACACCTTCTCATCAAATCCGACGGCCAAACTGCTGCGTCGGAATCAAAGCTACGGCGATGTCGAATCGCCACGAGGTAACTGCCACCAATGGCAACCGAACTCAACAAACAAACGCTTGCGGCTAAAGATCGCGACGAACTTGTCACCATTGCCAAGGCCATGGGCGGCAAGCCTGGCTCTAGGGCGCGTAAAGGCGACGTCGTCGACTTGATCTTGCAACTGGCAGGGGTCACGGGCGAA
>Ga0307986_10001485_pt1 | contig 16994 bp, 17 predicted proteins | sample EllFjometageno82_FD_203170 | JGI IMG/M metagenome (GOLD analysis project Ga0307986, IMG submission 203170) | Marine microbial communities from Ellis Fjord, Antarctic Ocean - #82 | ecosystem: Environmental > Aquatic > Marine > Unclassified | place: Southern Ocean | collected 2014-10-09
CCTTATAATTTGCTTTATGAAAAATACCCCTTCAGTTGTAATTGTGGCTGTTATCGTTGCAGTATCAGTAATACTTTTTCAGTACTTTTTTATTTACTAACTGCTACTGGTCCCGCATCAACAATTGCTTGATCAACATCAAACTTATTAAAGTTTTCTGAAAATAGATTGGCCAGCTTTATAGACTCGCTATCATAATTTGACTTATCTTCCCATGTATCACGAGGATTAAGGTAAGCGTCATCAACTCCAGGAATCGACATAGGAATATCAAGATTTAAGTAATCCAGATGAGTCACTTTTGATTCAAGTAGAGCGCCGCTTTGACAAGCAGAAACTATTGCGCGAGTCACAGGAATAGGAAATCTAGACCCTGAACCACCGGGTGCACCCGACCCACCTGTCCATCCAGTATTGACCAGGTAAACTTGTGTGTCAAATTCTGCAAGACGCTTAATTAATAAATTGGCATAGCTACTTGCACTTCGAGGCATAAAAGGTGCTCCAAAACATGAGGAGAACGCAGGATTAATTCCGGCTTCTGCGCCAAGCTCTGTTGAGCCTACGCGAGCCGTGTAGCCAGACAAAAAGTGGTACGCAGCAGACTCTTTACTTAGGATTGAAACTGGAGGCAGAACGCCAGAAACATCACAGGTTAAGAAAATTACAACCTTAGGCTCGCCCGCAGAATTTTTCTCAACACGCTTTTCTACGTGATCTAATGGGTATGAGCATCGACCATTTTCTGATATGGAAGTATCATCATAATCTGCGTGTTTATTTGTATCTACTTTTACGTTTTCAACAATTGCCCCATGCCGAATAGCATCCCAAATAATGGGTTCATTTTTTTTAGAAAGATTGATTGTTTTTGCATAGCAACCACCCTCAATATTAAACACAGAGCCCTTTGCCCAGCCATGCTCGTCATCGCCAATAAGATAGCGCTCAGGATCTGCAGAAAGGGTCGTCTTGCCAGTCCCTGAAAGGCCAAAAAATAATGCTGTATCCCCATTTTCCCCAACATTAGCAGAGCAGTGCATCGGTAAAACATCTTTTTCAGGCAACAAAAAGTTTTGAACTGAAAACATTGCTTTTTTCATTTCACCTGCATATCGCATGCCAGCTAACAATACTTTTCTTTGTGCAAAGTTAATAATAACAACTCCATCTGAATGGGTTCCATCACGCTCAGGATTGCACTCAAAAGATGCAACATTTAAAATCGTCCAAACTGGCTTATCTTTAGGATTATATGTTTCGGGCTTAATAAACATATTTCTACCAAATAAACCTTGCCAAGCAGTTTCAGTATTTACTTCAACTGGAAGGTAGTGCGATTCATGCGCCCCAACATGAAGGTGGGACAGAAAATGATCTTTTTGAGATAAGTGATCACTCACTCTAGTCCATAGTTTGTTAAACTTTTCTTCTGAAAAAGGCCTGTTAACATCGCCCCAGTCAACTGAATGAGAAGTTGCAGAATTATCAACAATAAAGCGGTCATTTGGACTTCGACCAGATCGCTTGCCTGTTGTGATAAGCAAAGCTCCAGTATCTGTTAGTGTTCCCTCATCGAGAGATAATGATTTTTCAATCAGTTCAGATGGTGACAAGTCTTTTAGAATCATTTTATTTATTCCAGATTTGATAGTGGTTGCTGCTACAGCATGCAAAAAATGAATTATCACATAAAAATTATTCTAGCATTGCATAAATGTTTCACATAATGAAACTTTTTTTTAACTCATTATATAGTTCATTTTAATCTTAAAAAGTAATCATCTATAGGCGGGAAATTTGTACTAATTAATTCATTCTGATTGAGACTCTTTAACATCAGCCTAGCTTTATGTTTTAAATTTAATAGTGAAAGCGCTATTTCAAAGGAGACCTAAGAGGTAGCCCAGCAGCCGGTGTGAATCCATACAATTCAACATCTGGTAGCGCTGTAGCAACGACATTTCTCGCGGCTATGAGCCTATCAAAATCAATACCTGTTTTTAGCCCCATCGCCTCTAGCAAGAAAACTAGATCCTCAGTAACAATATTGCCGCTGGCACCCGGAGCTGCTGGGCAGCCACCAATACCTCCCATAGATGAGTCAATGGTGGTTAGTCCTACTTCCACCGCGGCTAAAACATTCGCTAATCCTTGCCCGCGTGTATTGTGCAGATGAATCCCCGTAAGATGCTCACGACCAATGGCACTCCAGACCTTTCCTATCAAACGCTTAACCTGCACTGGATTCGCGTATCCGGTAGTATCGGAAAGACCCACCTCATCGCATCCAGCCTCCATTAACGCTTCCGCTAACTCCACTACTCGATCTTCCGGAATACTACCTTCAATAGAGCAGCCGAACGCGGTTGAAAGTGCGCCTTCAATAGTAGGTCTTTCATCGACAGGTAACTGTCTAATTAGCTCGACTATACTCTTCACTTCGTCCAGCATCTGTTCATGCGTTCGATTGACATTTCGCAGACTATGAGTCTCACTAACTGACAAGGGTATTGTAAGCTTGTGAACATCTGCCTTTATCGCATGCTCAGCTCCCTTCAAGTTTGGTACTAAAACAGCCACTTTGAGGCCTTCAATAGTTCTTGCATACTGAGCGACTTCCATCATGTCCGCGAACTGCGGAAATATCCGCGCTGGAACAAATGAGCCGACTTCTATCTCGGGAATCCCTGCTAAAGCCAAAGCTTTAATCCAGCGCTTTTTATCCTCAGTGGGCATGATTTGACTGATACTTTGCAAGCCATCCCGCGGACCAACTTCACTCACTTCAATGTCGATACCTGTCATATTGCTTTTCCTTCTTTCAGTGTTTTTATTTCGGTATTTGTGAAACCAAGTTCACCAAGAATCTCATCAGTATGTTCACCAAGCATTGGAGGTGGTTTATCAACAGATGGTGCTTTTCCATCAAGCTTTATACCCGTACGAGTAACTTGAATATCTCGATTTACTCCTGGTACGTCAGTATAAGTAGCTATCATACCCCGCTCTGCAATCTGCGGCTGAGCTAGTGCTTCTGGCACAGTTAAAATAGGGCCACAGGGAACTCCTGCTTCATTTAATAATAAAGTCCACTCATCTGTAGAACGCGTCATAAGGGTTAAGTTTAGAATCTCAGAAAGAGCAGCACGATTTTCTAGCCGTGACTCTCTAGTAGCAAATTTAGGATTTTCACATAACTCATTAAGACCTAAGACTTGACATGCAGCTTCAAACTGCTCCTGTTTATTTGCCGCAATATTGATCTGTCCAGAGCCAGTTTGAAAAGTTCCTGACGGACTACCCGTAAAATTTTCATTACCCATCGGCTGAGGCTCTTGATTTGCATTGAAGTAGTTTGAAATCTGAAAACCCATAGTACACATGACAGATTCCAGCATTGAAACATCAATAAAGGTACCACGCTTGCCATCTTGTTTTGCAAGTGCTGCTGAAATTGCAAAGGCTGCAGTTATTCCTCCAATTGTGTCAGCTATTGGATAACCAACTCTCAAAGGGGCTGATTCTTCATCGCCAGTGATACTCATAGTGCCCGACATTCCTTGAATAATTTGATCATAAGCTGGTCGACTTTTCAATGGACCTTCCTGACCAAAGCCAGATATTGCGCAATAAACTAGATTTGGATTCAGATCTTGAAGCACCTCATAGCCAACACCAAGACGATCCATTACGCCTGGTCTAAAATTCTCAACTATAACATCCGCAGTTTTTATAAGGCGCTTAAATACAGCAACTCCCTCCACAGATTTAAGATTAATGGTAATTGAGCGCTTACCTGAGTTTTGAGCAAGATAAGTAGCGCCCATGAGTTTTTGATTTAGCTCAACATCTAAGCCTAATTGTCTCGCTAAATCACCTCTAACAGGTACTTCAATCTTTATTACCTCTGCCCCAAGATGGGCTAGTTGACAGCCACAGAATGGTCCAGAAAGTACATTTGAGAGATCAATTACACGATAGCCCAACAGAGGTTTCATGAGCCCTCCTTTTTAAGATTTAAGCGCTTACCATAATTTGCATGAACCACCTTGGTATTTGTAAAAAACTCACGGCAGTGACTACTCTTTTCAGGTGGGCCAAATGATGAATTTTTCCGACCAGTAATTGGTGCATGAAAATCCATACCAGCAGTTGGAAGATTAATCTGTACCATCCCAGCCTGGATATTGTTTATAAAGTGATCAATTATTCCGCGATCATTTGAAACAATGCCGGCCGACAGGCCAAATTCAGAGTCATTAGCGACAAAGAGTGCTTCGTCATAGTCACCCACAGAGATTACTGCAGCAATTGGTCCAAATATTTCCTCACGACAAATTTGCATCTTGCTCTTAGCATTAATAAACAGTGCTGGTGATAAATACCATCCAGGTGTTGTCTGTTCGACCTGGTTTCCACCTATTAAGCGCTTAGCACCATCTTTCGCACCAATGCTGAGGTATTCAAGGTTTTTCTTAAGCTGCGCCTCACTCACGACAGGGCCAATATCTGTATTTGGATTCCGGGCATCACCAATTCTCAGAAGCTCCATACGTTTTGACATAGCATCGACGAAAGAATCATGAATATCCTTAGTTACAATGAGTCGAGATGATGCAGTACATCGTTGTCCAGCAGAAAAGAATGCACCATTAATTGCAAATTCAACAGCACTTTCGAGGTCAGCATCATCAAGCACAATAAGTGGGTTCTTACCGCCCATTTCCAGCTGCATCTTGCCACCTCGGGCAAATACACTAGTACCAATCTTGCGTCCAACAGCTGAAGAGCCAGTAAAGGAGACGCCTGCCACATTTGGATGTTCTACAAGTGCTGCACCTGTTTCTGTACCTTGTCCCATTAATAGGTTGAATGCACCATCTGGCAAACCTGCTCGCGAAATAATCTCAGCAAGAGCCCAAGCAGAACCGCACACTAGTTCGGAAGGTTTGAAAACAACAGCATTACCATAAGCAAGTGCTGGAGCAATTTTCCAGGCAGGAATCGCTAATGGAAAGTTCCAGGGCGTTATTGCAGCAACAACGCCAATTGGTTCGCGACGAACTTCAAGGGATATACCTTCGCGAAGAGAACGATAACCCTCGGACTCTGAGCGATATACCTCTGCTGCAAAAAACTTAAAAAGACTACCCGCACGATGAGCTTCAGCCACAGCTTCTTTCAGTGTCTTTCCCTCTTCACGGGCTAGAAGATCACCTAATTCATCTTTGCGCTGAATAATCTCAGAACCGATTGCATCAAGAATTTCAAATCTCTCTCCAGATGTGCTGGATGACCAGACTGGAACTGCAGTGACTGCTGCCGAAACCGCATCTTGCACGTCATTTCCAGAGGCAATAGCATATCTAGCGATTACATCATCAGTGTCCGATGGATTAATATTTTGCATATACTCTATGCCTGTACGCCATTCACCAGCAATGAAGTTATGTTTTATTTCTTGTTCTTTGGTAGTTCGAATCGTCATAGTAATTCCTCCAAAATAGGTCGCCAACCGATATCCTCATGCCGATGATCATAAGTATTTAAATAAAAAAATTGACCAGCCTGATAACCACGGCAACAGCGAGCAGTGTCGCGATTTACATATGGTGTTGAAGTCCAGCTAACAGCACCAACCCAATTCCAGAATTGATTATGCGGCGCTTGAAGTACCTCATCACTTAAGACTCCAATCTTATCATTGGACGTCAATGATGGCAATCCCTTAATCTTCTCTCCGCCTGAGACAAAACGATCCCACTCGTTATCAGTTGGATATCCACCACTGAGACTATCATTATCTACATGAAAATCATTACCTCCAGACATCAATCGACATTTGTAAGATTTTCCATCAATCACTACCTTAATTCCATCAACGTATCCCGCGTCAAACAAATCTTGCCAACTAACACGGACAAGAATCATGCGATCACAAATATAAAGTCGGCGAATATTATCTTTAAGAACAATCCAGTTTAAAGTATTTTTAGGGTTGCTTGGTGAATCCCCTAGCCACCATCGACTCCAATCTGGAGCAGGCTCAAACTCTGAAATATTACCAGGCTCCATACCCTTATAAGGCACTTGTAGTATTGAGAAATCAACAATCCATGGGCGCGATGGACGAGGTTGAGGCTCATTGTCATGATATAACGCACCAAAAGATTTAATACCTTCAAATATTTGCATAATTAATTTTATTTACTAACGTGGAACATATGCTTACGAAGAGTCCGTAAGAGCAGATGAGCAGCAATTTGTTGAGTGCGTCCTGAAGGATCAAGTGGAGGGCAGGTCTCTACAATATCCAACCCATCAAATGGTGCATCCGAAAGAATATCAAGCATTTGGCAATATTGTCTTGGAGTAATTCCACTATGAACAACGGACCCTGTTCCAGGTAAATAGCCAGCATCCATCGCATCAATACAAAGGGAAACATAAAGGCTTTCACACCCTCTTGTTGCATGCTCAATAGCAAGCTCCATAACTTTAGCAGCTCCAAGGCGATGAACATCCTGGGAAGAGAAAACCTTTCCTCCCATGCTTTTAATTAGCTCGTACTCGCCTCCATCAATCCAACCTGATATGCCAATCCATACCATGTTGGGTTGAATAATATTAGAAAATTCAGAAATGCGTCGACCATTAGTGGCATGATTATGAGTGCCCCATGCTCCAAGACGATTTGTAAAATCTAGATGTCCATCAATCTGAATGTAGCCGAACTTTCGATTTGGATCTCGATCTAAAAGACCTCGTGAATACCCAAGACATGCAGGATAACCATTATAATGATCGCCGCCTAATGCAAGAGGTATTCCGCCAGCAGCTGTAATTGCTCTTGTCATTAAGGCAATAGACTCAGTCGTATCTTCCACACAATCTGGAAAAATATCAGCATCGCCACAATCAATAATCCATTTATCTTGACGTTTTTTAAGCACATTTTTCAAAGTAGGATCGAAAAATTCAGTTTGCTCATTTGATATCAATTGTGATATTTCGGTAGTTGCCACCCTTAGTGCATCTGGACCAAAGCGAGTTCCAACGCGGCTGGAATGTGTCCAGTCTGATGGCATTCCCACAACCCCAAGCACCCCAGACTGAACGTCTTCTGGAGATCCAAGTGGTGCACTAAAAAGAGAACGGGCAACGGGGTTCATTTTTGGATAATTTGACATAAGTTAGAGTTTGCTCCTTTTTTTAATTAGCATTTGAGTTGAAATCGTTCATAAGTCCAAGACGTGAACAGATATATCCAACCAGTGCAGTAACAATTAAGCGCTGGCCAGTTTTAACTACGCTTAGTCCATTTATTGTAGGGTTATGACCCGTCAAAATTAAGGTAGCTATAGGTGCGCTAGCAAGTGCCACTAGAACTTGCCTTAACAACTTTAGGCTCATTCCATTAAATACTGGTTGGTCAGACATACCATGAAGTTCTGAAGATACCGATGATAAATCCAGATTAACAATTACTGGTAACTCACGGTTCGATAATGTTAGGCTTAAATCAGTAATCTCCTTAGAGCTCATATCATTAAGTTGGGATGATGAAAATATTTTTGCACCAGCACCTGAAAGTTCCTTTAAAAATTCTATAGATGGATTCTCAGCTGGGGCCAGAATACAAGTATCTGCCAGCTTGACTTCGCCACTTGCTAAGAGAGAATAAAGAGGGGAAGAAGAGTGATGATCGAGCTTTGTATTCGAAGTACCAGGTGTCTTTCCTCCAATTTGTATATAAGCGACCGACTTTCCATTTGCAATACCTCTGGAAACAGGGGCAATAATGCTACTATCTCCACCAAGAACAATACTCGTTGCATTGCGATTATAAACTTGTGCAATAGAATGATTAATAAGCTCTTCAGCTTTTGATCTAGATTGTCCTAAAATTGGAATATCTCCAAGATCAAATAATCGCTCATTGATTGATGACGTATCAAATACCTCTTGCTCGTCAATGTTGATTGGATTGCTAAATTGTGGGTTAGCGTACCAACCAAAATACACTGAAGTTTCTCTTATCGATAAGGGAGAGAAACGTGCGCCAGATTTTAGGTTTTTACTGCCTTCCATTGGAATACCAATGACTGCTAATGTTCCTGATGATAAATCTTCAACCTTTGCCCTCACTGATCTCATAAATGATAGATGGCCAGCCATACGAGGTAATGGAGCATTTCTCAACGGCATTGGGCACTCTCCTGAGACATTGTTTCAATGACACTTCTAACAATCTCGGCAACAGTTACGCTAGCAGTGCTCCCAGAGATATCTAAGTCTGGAATATATCCGGTCACGTCAGCACCTATAATGGGTAGTTTTCCTAATTCAAGGATTAGTGAAGTTAACTGCTTTGGAGTCAGTCCAGTTCCAAGGTATGGAGAGTTAGAGCGAATGGAAGGCAATGCGAGAACATCGATATCTACACTAAGATAAAAACTAACATTTTTGTCTGGTGAGACATCTAGTATTTGTTCCGTTAATCCGCTTAATGATGCTGAAAGTTGTTGAGCTGAACGAACAAAACTATCAGCTAAATATTCAAATTCCTCTAGGGTGCTTGAATCACTAACCCCTAAAAGCGTAATTGATTTTGGGCCACCACAGTATTCACTAAGTTGTCGTGTTGCACATGAATGACTCAGCGGTTTTTTTTGTGGGTTTGAGATTTCTGCTGCATCCAAATTGCGTGAAATTCGAATGATCTTCAAACAATCATCGGGCCTTGCCTCTAACTGGCCAGAAACTAAAGCAGGAATAAGACTATAGTCTCCACCCAATACGAGAAGTTTAGCTCCTGTTTGGTGAATTCTAAAACTTTGTTCTTTAAGGATTGACTGCGTTTTAAGTGGTTCAATAGGAAAAACATTTAGTTCGCCAACATCAATAATATTATTAGGAGGAGAAATATTTGGTCCATGTGTTAGCAAAGGTAAGGATGCATATCTTAATTGCCGAGCAGCATATCTTGCGCCTGGCTCACCTGCCGAAAAATGATCACAGAAGAGTCCTGCAACCGCTATTTTTTCTTCTGAAAGATCTTCAATATCACCAATGGGAGCGCCAAAAAAAGATGGCACTGACTGCATTGAAAAAGTTACATCTACTGAACTCATCAGGAAATTTCCTCAAAAAGTCGCTCGCCCAGTATTGCTAAAAGCGCCTCTGCAATAGCATATTGAGAGTGGCCTCGAGCATCAAGTAAAGGTGCAACATTTGATACACAAATACCTACTAACTTTGGAGCTAAACTAGCCTTAGAAAGAATGTCTATTAGCTGCAATGGAGTCAAACCACCTACATTAAGCCCTGGTGTCCCCGATGCAAAGCCAGTATCTAAAACTCCAGCATCTATTACGCATACAATTTGATTATTTTTAAGAGAAAATTGTTGAATCGCCTTTAAAGCCACCTCTACACCTTGCTCATGAATATCTTCAGCTGAAACAACATTTCCATGAATCTTTTTTATTTCTTTCCAATTTTCATGAGGCTGAATGCCATTTGCACCTAAAGTAAGTAGGGGATAGTTTTCAGAGTTAGGACTAACTGGCAGAAGTGCCGAAAGGGCTTTAGAGGGCAAGCCATTTACTCCTGGGATATCCAATCGGTTTGATATAACGAGAAGTCCAAATTCACTAGAGGAGCTTTGCAGCCCAGTAATCAATCCCTCTAGAATTCGTCCATCTCCCCCCAAGAGAACTGGCAATCCACCCTGATCATGCACCCCAGCAGTTAACTGTTCAACTTGTTTTAAAGTCTCTGTTGTTACTTCAGTACAGTCAGCAAGGTCGCCCAGATCAATGCCATTCACTTCACTTCTAAAGCGGGTGGTTTTTCCTGTATCAAGTGAGACGACTGTTTTTGATGGAGAGTTAAAATAACAAGCCAGAGCACTCATAGTTGCCTGACGTATTGCCTTAGGACCATTCGAACAGCCACTTCGTCGAGGCAAAGTTGAGTCGGCAGGCGCACCAAAAACAACAATACTTCCCTGAGAAACTTCTTCTAGATTTCTTTCAGAAAATCCAGCATATGTAACACTAGCGGTTGTAGATTCACCAATATGCTTAATCATTAGATTTCAACCTAATATTGAATAGATGAAAAAATATTATTGATATACTCTGAGTAATCATGATTGATCCTTATTTTGATTTCTATTAAAAATAATGATAGTAACTAAAGCGCTGATAGAGACAAAAATCAGACAAGTTGATATTGCAGCAATTGTTGGATCAACCTGATCTCGCAAAGAATTGAACATACGACGTGTGATTGTCGCATTTTCTCCACCCGAAACAAACATCGAAACAACTACCTCATCAAGCGACGTAATGAAAGCAAGCAATGCACCCGTCTGGATAGAAAACTTAACTTGAGGAAGTGTAATGGTTAAGAGAGCTCTTGGACGAGATGCGCCAAGACTTCGAGCAGCAAGCTCTTGATTAAAGTCATAATTTTTTAATCCCGCAAGTACAGTAATGATGACAAATGGTAATGCTAAGGAAGTATGAGCAATAACAATTCCAGTGATTGTGTAATTTAGACCAAGTTTTGCATAAAGATGAAATACACCTATCGCAATAAGTATAACTGGCACCAGAATTGGAATGACGACAAGTAGCTGAGAAGCATTTCGCACTCGTGCAGATGTAAATGTTAAACCGTATGCTGCCAAAGACCCTAATGGAGTTGCAATAAGAGTAGTAAGGAAGGCTACGAGCAATGACGTTCTTGTAGATCTCATCCACTCACTCGAACTAAAATAAGACTCATACCAACGAAACGACCATGACTCAGGAGGAAATTCCAGATAAGAGGCGCCAGAAAATGACATTGGAATTACGATTAACGTTGGAAGTGAAAGAAAGAAAAGTATGGAGATTCCAACAATTCCAAGCCAGAGATTGTTATATTTTCTTTTACCAACCATTTCAATTGCTGCCATTCTTCCTACCTCATAAATAATTTATCAATGCCAAAGGCTCGATTAAAAACCCAGATAGTGACAAACGCCAAAATCAGAAGAACTACACCTAGCGCACTTGCTGCACCCCAGTTAGAATATAGCATAATAGTTGAATCTATTCGTTGAGCAAGCATCTGTATTTTTCCACCGCCAAGCAAGGCTGGCGTTACATAAGTTCCTAATGCGAGAACAAATACCAGAACTGTGCCAGCAAAAAAACCAGGCAAAGACATTTTGAAGAAAACCCGCCAGAATGCCCCACGAGGAGTTGACCCTAGACTAATTGCAGCTCTAATGAAATTAGTATCAATTGAACGCATCGAAGCGAATAGTGGAAGTATAAAGAATGGTAATAAAATATGAACCATACCAATAAGACTTCCGGTTAAATTATGGGCCAATTGAAGGGGTTCATCAATCCAACCGATTGAAATAAGGGTGTCATTTATAATTCCATTGCGTTGAAGAATAACCAGCCAGGCATAAGTTCGAACAAGAATTGAAGTCCAAAACGGCAACAAAACAAAGATCATCAGAATACCTGCCAATCGATCAGGAAGTTGCGATAACCAGTAACACAATGGATAACCAAGAAGTATGCAAAAGAATAGGGTAATAAAACTAATTTTGAGGGTAACTATGAATGTTTTGATATAGAGTTGACTTTGAAAAATTCGATCATAATTTTCCCAAGAGAGATCACCAGCACGGTCAAAAAATGAGAGTGATGAAAGCCAGAATACTGGAATAAATACAACAATCAAAATTGTGATAAGTGATGGAAGTGATAGATTGAAAAATAATCGACCCTCTTTTCGACGTTCTTTTGCAAGAGCCTTGCTATTAACACCTTCTAGTTGATTATTTTCAACTACCTTCATTCAACACTTCCTGCAACGATAATGACATCTTCAGCATGAAGGCCAAGATGAATTGGCTTACCTACTTCAGGAATATTATTGCTACTTTGAGACTTACTAGCAGGCAATCTGACACTAATTTTAGTGTCGTTACCTAGGTCTACCATTACCAGTACGCTTTCTCCCTGATAGACTGATGCACTGACTATTCCTGAAAGATCGTTCACTGTATCAACCTTTGAATTGGACATCACTAGAAGCTCCGGACGAATAACAAGACAGTATGAATCAACTCCTTTCGGTTGAGGGTTAGTCATCTTTAATGGCTGACCTCTTAAAATAAGGCCATTTTTTGAATTCTCTAGTTGAAGAAGAACCGATTCTCCAATGAAGTCAGCAACAAACAGATCTTTAGGATTATCATAAAGTGCCTTTGGAGCATCAACCTGAACAAGACGGCCATTATTAATCACTGCAATACGATCTGACATAGTCAATGCTTCTCGCTGGTCATGAGTTACATAAACAATAGTTGCTTCAAGTTTTTGATGAAGTGCCTTAAGTTCTATTTGCATATGCTCTCGTAATTTTTTATCCAAGGCAGAAAGAGGTTCATCCATCAAGATAATCTTAGGCTCAAAAACCATTGCACGTGCAAGCGCTACGCGCTGTTTTTGCCCACCTGAAAGCTGATGAATTCTTCGTTCACCGTATCCTTCAAGTTGAACCATTTCAAGAGCTGCATCAATTTTCATTTTTTGATCAGTCTCAGACATGCCGCGAACACGAAGTGGATAACCAACGTTTTCAGCAACTGACATAAACGGAAAGAGAGCATAATTCTGGAATACCATCCCCAATCCTCGCATATGAGGGGGTGTCATGGTCATCTCCTGCTGTCCAAAGTAAATACTGCCCTGATCTGGACTAACAAATCCTGCTATAGTCATCAATAAAGTTGTTTTTCCTGATCCAGAGGGACCAAGTAAAGTGATAAATTCACCAGCTTTAATATCTAATGAAACATCCTCGAGTGCGTAAACATCACCATAGGATTTGGTTAAGCTATTGATACCAATGGGTAAAGATTTCTGATTTTCGTGGTCTGTATTTGACATACACTTTGTCCTAGGTTATATCCTAAAAAAAATTAAAAATTATACGAATATGCTGGGTGCAGAAACTTTCCTGCACCCTAACATTTTATCCTTTCTATTGCTGGATTAGTGTATCAAAGCGCTCTGTTAGAACATCCAGTTGACCAATATAGAAATTTGGATCAACTAACAATTGCTTGTCATAATTATCTGGATGAGTATTAACATTTTTTGCTTGTTCAATGCTTAGTACACCTGCATCAAATGCATACTTGTTTACAGGTCCAAGAGGCATTGTTTTAGCTAATGTGGCTTGAGACGAAGCTGACAATACAGAGTTTATAAGCTTCATTGCATTAGCGTAATTTGGCGCACCTTTTGGAACGAGAAGACAATCAACATCCATCGTACCATCTTGGAATGTATAAGAAACATCAACACCAGAGCTTGCAACACTCTCAACACGATTGTGTCCCATATGGACTACATCAACTTCACCGTCGCGAAGAATCTGTGCTGATTGAGAACCGCCACGATACCATACTGTCACATGTGGGACAATTTCAGCAAGTTTAGCCCATGCACGCTCCTGACCTACTTTAGTAGAAAGAACGTTATAAATTTCGCTCTTATCTACACCGTCAGCCATAAGAGCAGCCTCTAGGTTATAGTTAACTTTTCCATGCATACCACGCTTTCCTGGGAACTTATCAACATCCCAAAAATCTGCCCAGCTTTGTGGCCCATTATCGCCAAACTTATCTTTTCTGTAGGCAATAACTTTTGTGAAGTTAATAAAACCAATATAGTTATCTTGTCTCAAATCAGATGGAATACCTGAGGCATCAACCATTTTGTAGTCAATCGGCTCAAGACTTCCCTCTCGGCTAAGTGTTTCACATGCAGATAGTTCCATTTCTGCCACATCCCAAGCAACAGCATTAGCAGAAATCTGAGTACGGATATCTTGAATACCATTGGTCGTGTCTTCTTTAACTTCAATACCTAAATCTTGCGCTGCTGGAGTCAACATCGATGATCTAAGCGCATCTTGGAATGATCCACCCCATGATGCAAACATAACAGAATGTCCATCAGCTTTAGCAATGTTACTAAGGCCAAATCCCACTCCCATTGATAGTAATAAGCACACTATTTTGAAATATTTATTCATTTGAAATCTCCTTTTAGTTGTTTTCCATGTTAAAGATTTAACCTGGAAATTGCCTCATAATCTGATACAATTAGTATTTCACTCTATGAAACATCATTTCATTTTAAGGAATATGAATAAAAAGTCAAGTTTAAATTTAAAAAAAATGTTTAAAATGAAATTATGTTTCATTTTTTATTACGTATTTCTAAAATTACGTTAAAATTATTTATTAATTTATAGCTTTACAATTCTTTGAATTTCCAAGTCACCTTTATAAAGAGCCTCTAATTAAATAATATTAACATGCAAATGACTAAATCGACAGAAAAATCAAAGCCTATTAAAAGCGGGGTTGAGTCAGTGGAACGAGCTCTGCGTTTACTTGAAGCATTTAATATGGGTGATAATGGTCTTGCACTTAAAGAGCTTGCGCAAAGAACTGGCCTGGATAAAGCCACAATATTGCGACTTAGTGTATCACTTGAAAAGTTTGGTTATCTTACTCGTGATTATGATGGTATTTTTTACCTTGGCGCGTCGCTTTGGCATCGTAGTTCGGTTTACCGTGACAACCTTCAACTAGGAAATATTATTCGCCCAGCTCTAATAGAACTTGTTGAAAAAACAAAAGAAACCGCTGCATTTCATGTCTTGCGTGGCAATTCAAGTGTAGTTCTTTATTGTGAGAATTCTAAAAGAAGGATGCGATATCATATCGATGAAGGAGAAATAAATCCGCTTAATCTTGGTTCTTCTGGAAAGGTGCTAGAAGCGTTTGTAAATCCTAAAACATCTCAGTCTAAAATGATCCAGGATCAGGGATACTATATTAGTCATGGAGAGCGTGACCCTGATATTGCAGGTATTACAGTTCCTATTTTGGGACGTGATAGAGAGCTCATTGGTGTAATCTCATTGTCGGGACTTACAAGTAGATTCACTGACGAGAATATTGAAAGCTTTCTAGAGGCTTTAATATCTACCTCTAAAAAAGCTTGCTTAGCTTTTGGTAGTAAGTAATATAAGTTTAAGTGGTTTTTGTTTGCTATTTAACAAATCGCACCTTCTAAGTCTCTCCTATAAGTCCAAATCTTCTTTGATGTTTGAGGGAGATTAATTACTGACCCCAGCATTATAAAAAAAGACACTTACTAACTTTATGTTTTATCCTTTAAAGATAACGTAAGTTCAAATTTAGCAACGACATCAGGAGATAGTGAAGGAACAGTAGCTTCAATATTCAATTTATAATTATGCCTCTCACCTGAACTTGCAGCAGTTTTTACCAGCTCTTTAATTGCCAAACCATCTCTGCATATAAAGTGGACATCGCCCTCAGGACGCTTTAGAAAATCGGCCTTAAAATCTTTAAATATTAAAGCTATGTTTCGGCCACTTTCTTGAATCGGATCCATCGCTAAAAAGCCACCAGTAATATCAGCACCGACCGCTAAAACGCCAAAATACATACTTCCTAAGTGGTTTTTAGTTCTTCGCTTAAGGGGAATTCTAATTTCAATCTTCTCGTCCGTGTGCTCAATAACCTTTGGGCGACAATACCAAATCATTGGTACTTTGGTTATCCCAAATAAGCGGATTAATCGATTTGTTTTAAGTGCTCTTGAAATCATAATTATATTTACATTGCCTATTTAAATTGTATAGTCATCAACGATAGAGCATTGTGCACTTACCGCTGTAGCTGTTAATTTATCGATTCCTTCTGATGGCCATCTAATAATGTCAGCAAAGTAAAAACTTCCATATGAGTATTCAAAACTTTCTCCATAAAATTGCTCACCATTATTTGAAAAATCTGAGATGCTTAAGTCAAGATCTTTAAAATAGTTTTCATCTGCCCCAAATTGAATAGAATTATTTTCAGTAATTCTAAATTTGAATTTCTGAGGAATATATTTAATAAGGCGCTCTTCTTTCAACTCAACTGCTTGAATCATTTCACAGTAGTAAAGATCGCCAATTGCAGATAAGACGGGAAAAGAAAGAGAATTAATAATTATAAATAAGATAATTTTTTTCATTTTTTAATCTCTTTAGGTAGAAAATATCAGCCTTGAATTTAATGCATAAATGCTCGAATATCATATTGTATATTTAGTTTTATATCGAAAGTAAATAATTTTTTTAAGCAGTTGATAAAGTAGAAATTCATATATATGATATAATACATCTATCATTAAATTTTTATGGTCAAAAAATTTAATTAAAGTTTTTTTCATATTTACAAGGAGCAAACATGATTCAATTTATAGTTCATGACGAAGACGATTCCGTTGGTGTTGTTACCGTCGAAGGATTAAAAGCAAACGACACTCTAAGCGGCTGGATAATGGACCAGGATGTATTGATAGATATCAAAATTAACCAGGATATTCCAATTGGTCACAAATTAGCTATTAAAGATTTAAATGAAGATGACACTGTCATCAAGTATGGTGTAGATATTGGTCGAACAATTTCAAAGATTGCAGTAGGTGATCATCTACACGTTCATAACGTAAAAACTAAGAGGTGGTAATGATAAATTTAAATCAAAAAATCTACGGATATCGTCGCGATAATAATAGAGTAGGAATTCGTAACCATGTCATTATTTTGCCTGTTGATGATATTTCAAATGCAGCCTGTGAAGCAGTTGCTAATAATATTAAAGGAACAATAGCACTCCCTCATCCTTACGGTAGACTTCAATTTGGTGAAGATCTAGATCTGCACTTTAGAACAATGATTGGCACGGGATCAAATCCAAATGTTGCCGCAGTAGTGGTTATTGGAATTGAGCCGGACTGGACGCAAAAAATCGTTGATGGAATTGCCTTAACTGGTAAGCCAGTTCTGGGCTTTTCTATTGAGAAAAAAGGTGACAT
>Ga0307986_10001488_pt1 | contig 16985 bp, 13 predicted proteins | sample EllFjometageno82_FD_203170 | JGI IMG/M metagenome (GOLD analysis project Ga0307986, IMG submission 203170) | Marine microbial communities from Ellis Fjord, Antarctic Ocean - #82 | ecosystem: Environmental > Aquatic > Marine > Unclassified | place: Southern Ocean | collected 2014-10-09
GTTATTCCACCAGCAATTGCCGCTCTACTTCCTGTATGAAGGTCTTCTGTATCAGTTGAACCAGGCTCTCTAAAATGAGTTTGAGTATCAATGCACCCAGGTAAAACCGTTAGTCCTTTAGCGTCAAAAACTTCTTTCGCCTCACTGTCAATTTTACCTATTTTTATAATCTTACCATCTTTAATTGCAATATCTTGATTTTTAAGATCTTTATCTATGTAGCATGAACCATTTTTAATTATTAGATCTAACATTTATGAAAAAAGTAATTATATCATATTCAGATATCAATCAATTATGAATACTCAAAATGTATATATTTTAGAAGATAGGGGAATTCTGTTCATAAATGGAGCAGATACCAAAGAATTTTTACAGAACATGATTAGTAATGACATTAATAAGGTTAATGAAGACAATAGTTGTTTTGCTTCACTATTAAGTCCTCAAGGAAAATTTTTATTTGCTTTTATTATTGCAACACATAAGTCTGGCTACTTCTTAGATTGTGAAAAATCTCAAGCAGAAGCACTTTTTAAACAACTAAACATCTACAAACTAAGGTCTAAGGTTGAAATTATGAATTTAAGTAACGAATTTGTTGTTGCAGCAATTAATAGAGAAAAATTTTTAAAATTTAAAGGTGCCAAGGATAAACCTGGCTATACAATTAAATATAGAGAAGACCCTATTTTACTAGACCCAAGAAACAAAGATCTGGGTGCAAGACTTATTATTAATTTAGAAAAACTTTATCTATCCTTAAAGAAATTAGAATTAAAAGATTCTCCAATGAATGAATATTATAAATTAAGTCATGAGTTGGGAATTGCTCAAAAAGAAATGAATAAATTGCAAAATAAATTATTTGGAATTGAATGTAATTTTGAGGAACTAAATGGAATAGATTTTAAAAAAGGCTGTTATGTTGGTCAGGAAAATACAGCTAGAATAAAATTAAAGAATAAGCTTTCGAAAAGATTACTCCCTATCAAGCTGATTGAGGGTACATTAAATCAAGATGACTTAATCTATAGTGGCAAGTTTGAAATAGGAAAAATTTTGATAAATGGTGAACATGCTTTTGCATTAATAAAATATCTCGATAATAATTTCATTGGTAAAAATGAATTTAAAAGTAAAAATGCAATTTTGAAAATTGAAATACCTACTTGGATTAAGGTTTAGCTATTTAACAAATTTAGTTAGGTCTGGCTTAAAATAACCAGGTCCTTTCATAATTTTTCCACTTTCATTATAAATTGGTTTGTTATTTTTATCTAATTTACTCATATTTGATTTTTGGACTTCCTCAAAACACTTATCTAGATCTATTCCAAATGCATGTCCCGCACCATAAGTCACGTACAGGATATCTGTTAAAGCGTCTGCTACCTCCAAAATGTCTTTATTTTTTAATGCTTCCTTAAACTCGTCAAGCTCTTCTCTGATCAATTCATATCTAAGATTGTTAATTTTTTCTGAGCTAAATGATGGTTTGTTCTTAACTTCTTGACCAAAAGTTTCCATGAAGGTTTTTACTTTGTTAAAATTTGACATTAAGCTCCTGTAAGTTTTTTTAAATTAATGTATAAGTATAATAGAATATTATTTATATATTAATTAATGAAATTAAGAAAAGAATTCGACAGTATTGGAAGTATTAATGTACCAGATAATAAATACTGGGGAGCGTCAACTCAAAGATCTAATAAATTTTTTAATATTGGAAAAATTTTAGTTGATATTTCTATTATCAAATCTATTGCAATAATTAAAAGATCAGCTGTTCTAGTTCATTATAAAGAAAAGCAAATTAATAAAAGAATAACTAATTCAATAATAAAAGCTTCAGAAGAGGTCATTAAAGGAAAGCTAGACGAAAATTTTCCACTAAAAGTTTGGCAGACTGGATCTGGCACTCAAACAAACATGAATGTTAATGAAGTGATTGCAAATAGGGCAATAGAAATCATGGGTGGTAAAAAAGGTTCCAAAAAACCAGTGCATCCAAATGATCATGTAAACAAATCTCAGTCTACAAATGATGTTTTTCCTACAGCTATGCACATATCTGTAGCTCAAGAAACTACAAGCAAACTATTACCCAGTCTAAAAATTCTTGAAAGGGAATTAAGCAAAAAATCCAAAGAATTTAAAGATATTATCAAAATTGGAAGAACTCACTTACAAGATGCAACACCCTTGTCTCTTGGACAGGAATTTTCTGGATATCAGGTTCAATTAAAAAAATGCATTGAAAGAATAGAGTTTGCACTTAAAGAAATATACTTTCTTGCACAGGGTGGTACTGCTGTCGGAACTGGTATTAATTCAAAAAAAGGTTTTGATAAAAAGATTATTAAGGAAATTGCTAAATATACTGGTCTACCCTTTAAACCAGCACTAAATAAATTTGCAGAATTGGCAGCTCACGATTCTATTGTAAATTTTTCTGGAACCTTGAATACTTGTGCAGTTGCACTAATGAAAATCTCAAATGATATAAGGTTTTTAGGCTCTGGGCCAAGAGCAGGCTATGGCGAATTGATATTACCAGAAAATGAACCAGGTTCATCAATTATGCCTGGAAAGGTTAATCCTACGCAATGTGAAGCTGTTACTATGGTTTGCGCTAAAGTAATAGGTAATCACACGGGAATTACTTTAGCTGGATCACATGGACATTTTGAGCTGAATGTATTTAAACCCATGCTTGCTCATAATATTCTTCAATCTATTGATCTTATAGCAGACAGCACAAAAAATTTTTCAAAATTTTGTGTTAAAGGAATAGAGGCTAATAAAAAAAGAATTAAAGAACATTTAGATAACTCTTTAATGTTGGTCACAGCCCTGGCTCCACATATTGGATATGACAATGCTGCAAAAATTGCAAAAACCGCCTTGAGAAATGGAACCACTCTAAAACAAGAAACTCTCAAAACAAGACTTATTAGCCAAAAGGAGTATGAGCAAATAGTAGACCCTAGAAAAATGATCTACCCTTCGTAGTTCTCAAAAAATTTATTTAATAGATGTTTACTTTTATTAAAATTATTCAGCTCAATATTGTTAAAACCATCAATAATTCTAAATAATTCATCACTTATTTGTTTATTGTCAACTTTAATATTATTAAAATTAATTTCTTTAGATAAATAATTATAGTCTAAATTAATTAATATATTTGTAATTGGTCTTCTAAATCTTTTATTAGTTTGTAGTAAAGAAAATAATTTATCATGATTTTTTATATTAATTGCAATATCAGTATTTAAAATCAATTGATTATTTTCATAACTTAAGTTGCTATTCTCTATTTTGAGTTCCCCTATTTTCTTATTAATTAACCTTGTTTCATTAATATTCAATTTTTTATCAATAATGTTAAAATTAATTCTTGTATCTTGAAAAATTTTATTTTTTAAATCTGAGTTTACTCTTAGTGAGATGCTCATGCTTATATTGTCACTAAATAGTAATTCAGTTTTAATTAGCTCATTTAAAATAAAATTGTTATCAAGCATCTTGTGTAGATCAATAGTATCCAAATCAATATTAAGATTTAAATCAAAAGGATTAATTGATAGCTCCCCAGTGTATTTTATTTCAGAATTTTTTATTCTTGAGTTGGTGGAATTAAACATCATAATATCATTTTCAATTTTATAATTTGTTTTAATCTTAGAATTTAAAAATGAAATAATATTTTTTCCCTCGTTCTCATTACTGTCCACAAGACCATGTTTATTAAAAAAATTTAATTTTAATCGTTTAGCAATAATATTAATTTCTTCACTTTTTAAAGAGTTAAGTTTTTTGTTATAATTAAAATTAAATGGTATATTAAAAACCTCACCCTTTAAATTAAATAGATTTAACAAATTCTTATCATCTTGAAACAAAGATGCTTCTGATATCTTAATAATAGATACTATTTCCTCTAAATTATTTTTATAAAATATATTACTTTTATTGATCTCAATCTTTTTATTTGAAAATTTATTATTAGTGCTATTTTCTAATAATTTTAAATCGTTTGCTAGTAATGTAAAATCAGCATTATTAATTTTTACATTCCTAAGTAACATTTTTTCTTTATCAAAAAGGTTTTTCTGACTAACAAATACTTTTAAAATTTTGATTTCAGCTAGTGAGACTATTTTGTCATTTTTTTTAAGTATTTTAGAATCTTTAACTAAATAATGAGGAGATGGTAAGATACGATAAGATATATCTGATGATAAACTAAAATCTATTTTAAAATCTTCAAATAATAGATTTTCTATATTTTTTTGTACCCAATTTTTGTCATATAAAATAGGTATTGATAAATAGAACAGATAAAAGAACAGAAAGGAGATCAGTGTTATTAAGTATTTATTAAAATTACTGATTAATAACTTATTTTTTGTTTTTTTCGTAGCTTTGAAGAATAGTAACTTATCATTTGTTTTATTCTCAACTTTGAATATTATCTTTTGAATTAAATTATTAAAATTGCTGATTAATAACCTATTATTTGTTTTATTAAGAAATTTGAATATTGATAACTTATTATTTGTTTTATTCTTAACTTTGAATATTGTCTTTTTAATTAAGTTATTAAATTTTTTAACAAGTTGTTTCATAAATAATGTCGAAATTTAATTAGCTTATAATGAAATTTTAAAAAATGATAAGCTCTGAATATTTAAATAACCTGAATGATGCTCAAAAAGAAGCTGTTTTATACCTAAACGGTCCTTTACTCATAGTTGCTGGTGCTGGATCAGGAAAAACTAAGGTCCTTACTTCAAGAATTGCTCATATAATTAAAGAAAAAAAGGCTTTCCCTAATCAAATACTTTCTGTGACTTTTACAAACAAGGCTGCAAAAGAAATGCAAAACAGGGTTAGCTCTATACTTAATTCTGATGCAACTGGCTTGTCGTGGCTAGGTACATTTCATTCTATATGTGCAAAACTATTAAGAAAGCATGCCCCAGCAGCAGGATTAACATCAAACTTTACAATTATTGATACTGATGACCAGGTAAGGTTAGTAAAAAATATATGTAAAGCTGAAAATATAGATATTAAACAATTAGCCCCAAAATATATTTTATCCATTATTGATAGATGGAAAAATAAAGGGTTTTATCCAGATGAAGTAATTGTTGGTAAAAATGATATCTACGAAAAAACAGTGCTTCCTTTGTATAAAGTTTATCAGCAAAAATTAATAGGTCTTAATGCGTGCGATTTTGGTGATTTAATATTGCATGTTGTAAAAATTTTTGAAAAAAATTTAGATATAAGAAATATATATTCAAATAATTTTAAATATATATTAGTAGATGAGTATCAAGATACGAATTATATTCAAAGTAGGTGGTTAAACCTCTTGTCAGAAAAACATAAAAATTTATGCTGTGTTGGTGATGATGATCAGTCAATTTATAGTTGGCGTGGAGCAGAAATTAAAAATTTCCTAGAATTTGATCAGGTATATAAAAACTCAAAAGTAATACGATTAGAAGAAAACTATCGATCATCTCAAAATATTTTATCTGTTGCTTCAAATCTTATTGCTAATAATCAAAATCGAGTTGGGAAAACTTTAAAAACTACAATGGAAGAGGGAGACTTGGTTAAACTCAATTGTTTTAAAAACGGAAAAGATGAGGCTATAGGAATTTCTGATGAGATTGAAAAAAAACTTAAAAAAAAATATTCTTTAAACACTATTGCTATTTTAGTTAGAGCTATATTCCAAACTAGAGAATTTGAAGAACGTTTTTTAAAAATTGGGATGCCCTATAGAATCTTGGGTGGAACTAAATTTTATGAAAGAGCAGAAATTAAAGATTGTGTTGCATATTTAAGATTAATTCATCAACCTAAGGATGATTTAGCTTTTGGTCGAATAGTAAATAATCCTAAAAGATCCATCGGAGAAAGTACACTAAAATTAATACACGAGTACTCAAATAATAAATCTGTAAGCTTAGAAATTTCAGCAAAAGTTTTGATAGAAAAAAATTTGATTAAACCCAAAACAAAAGTGGGTCTTAGCTCTTTTTTATTCCTAATAGACAAATGGAGAAGTGATATAGATATTAAAAAAATTAGTCACGTTAAGTTACTACAATTAGTACTGGATGAATCTGGCTACTCAGCAATGCTTAAAAATAAAAAGGATGTTGATAACGAAAGTAGACTAGAAAATATAAAAGAGCTTTTAAGTGCCATGAAAGAATTCGACGGTTTGGAAAGCTTTTTAGAGCATGTAGCATTAGCAACCTCAATTGATCAAGATTGGGAGGGAGAAAAAATTAATATGATGACCATGCATGGCTCAAAAGGACTTGAATTTGATGTAGTTTTTCTGCCTGGTTGGGAGGAGGGTTTGTTTCCTCATCAAAAATCTATTGAAGAAAAAGGTCAAAACGGACTAGAGGAAGAAAGAAGATTAGCATATGTGGGCATCACGAGAGCAAAAAAAAAAGCACTTATATCATTTGCGATGAATAGATTTTATCAGGGAAATTGGATTGATAGTATGGCATCAAGATTTATAGAAGAATTGCCAGAAAAATTTTTAGAAAAAAATTCATTTTTTGATGATGCTAAAGATGATGATAGTGATTTTGAATTTAATCAAGATTTTGAAATTGACGAGGGAACCAGAAGTCCAGGGTGGATAAGGTACCAGAAAAGAATTAAATGATTACAAATCGAATAAAAATATTAAAAGAAAAATTTAAAGATTATGAGATAGATGGATACATCATTCCAAAAAATGATGAATTCTTTTCGGAATATGCAGAAAATGATAGATTAAAAAATATATCTAAATTTACAGGCTCAGCAGGTTTAGCAATTATTTTAACAAATAATAATTATTTGTTTGTTGATGGAAGATATACGATTCAAGCCAAGAAAGAATCAGGTAAAAATTTCAAAATTATTGAAATTCATAAGAAGCTGCCAAGTTCAATCATAAAAAATTGCAAGCTAGGTTTTGATCCACGTTTATTCACATCAAGCAAACTTAAATATTATTTTTCCAATAAAGTTACCTTGAGTGCAATAGATGAAAATCTAATTGATAAAATCTATAAAAATAGATTAAAGAAAACAAAACCTTTTTTTTCATTACCAAAAAAAATAACTGGTGAAAGTCACCAATCAAAAATAAAAAAAATTATAAATTTTTTAAAATTAAATAAAACTGATTATTTATTTATTAGTGCCCCAGAAAATCTTGCGTGGTTATTAAATATCAGGGGGCATGATAACCCCACAAGTCCCATTCCAAATGCGCGTTTAATTGTTGGAAAAGACAAAACTTTATTATTATTTACAGAAAAAGATAATGCAAAAAAAATTATTCATGAAAAAAAAATATCCCAAAATCAAGTAATTAGTTTTCGAAAATTTAGAGAAGTAGTCAATGATCTGAAAGGAGCTAGTTTTATAACCGATAATCAATCATGCTCTGTTTTTTCTGAAAAAATCATAAAATCTAAGTTTAAAATTATAAATAAGAAAGATCCGATTTATAAACTGAAATCTATCAAAAATTCATTTGAAATTAAACACATGATCGAAGCACACAAAAAAGATGGTTTGGCATTAACAAGGTTTATTTACTGGATTAAAAATATTAATAATAAGGATATAACTGAGGTCGATGCGCAAAATAAATTAGAAAAGTTTAGAAGGATGAATAATAATTATATGTATCCTAGTTTCAATACAATTGCAGGTGCTGGCTCAAATGGAGCAATTGTTCACTACAGAGCAAATAAGTTTAATACAAAAGTAATTAATAAAAATGATATTTTTTTGTGTGATTCTGGTGGACAGTACAAATATGGCACAACAGATGTCACAAGAACTTTATGTTTTTCTAAACCAAAACAATTCGTAAAAGATACATTTACCAGGGTTTTAAAAGGTCATATTGCAGTTGCACTAACAAATTTGAACAAAGATAACACTGGTAAGAAAATTGATTTACGTGCCAGAAAATTCTTAAAACAAGTTGGCCTAGACTACTCACATGGTACTGGTCATGGGGTAGGTTTTTTCTTAAATGTACATGAAGGGCCTCAATCTATATCACAATATAATTCTATAAAATTTGAAAAAGGAATGATTTTAAGTAATGAACCTGGATTTTACAAAAAAAATGATTTTGGAATTAGAATTGAAAACCTACTTTATGTTAAACAACAAAAGAATAATTTATATTTTAAAAACCTTACACTAGCACCGATTGATAATGATTTAATTAATTATTCTCTATTAGATAAAATAGAAAAAAATTATTTGTTCAAATATCATTTAAATATCTATGAGGAATTTTCAAAACATTTAAAAAAAAATGAAAAAAAATGGCTAGCTAGTCTTATTTAACATTTTAATCAACTCTATTTGATTTATTATTTGAATGCCCATCTCCTTGGCTGTGTTAACTTTTTTAGTTGTTGGTTTTTCGCCTATAATTAAATAATCAAGCTTCTTATTTACATTGCTAATTATCTTTCCTGAGTTTTTTTCAATTAAAGATTTGGCTTCAGCTCTACTTATATCGTTTAGTTTTCCAGTTAACATGAAAGTCTTATTTTTTAGCAAGCCATTATCATTTATCGGTATAACATTTAATATTAAAAGATTTTTATTTAATTGATTTAAAACATTTAAATTGGTTCTATTTAAAAAAAAATTTTTAATTGACTGGATTTGCGTTGGTCCTATACCATCAATATTTGATAAGTTATTGATATACTTATTTTCAGATAATTTTGTAAAATTTAGTGATGACTTTAAATGACGTGCTATCAATTTTGCATTTTCTTGTCCTATGTGTCTTATGCCCAATGAATATATAAATCTTTCTAAGGAAATTTTTTTTTTTTCTTCTATTGAAAATTTTAAATTAGCCATAGATAGTTTGCCCCACCCTTCTAATTTCTCTATTTTATCATAATTTAAATTAAAAATATCATATGGAAATTTGATTAGGTTTAAATTCCAAAAGTTTTCCACAATTTTTTTTCCAAACCCATCTATATTAAAGGCTTCTTTTGAAACAAAATGTTTTATTTTTTCTATAGCAATTTTTTCACACTCATAACCTTCACTGGCACACCTTCTTATAGCATCTTCTTTTTTTGTTATTTCATTGTAGTCTTTTACAGTTTTGCTTCCACAGGAAGGGCAATTTAATGGAAAAATAAATTTTTTAGAATCATTATTTCTTTTTTGAGTATTAACCGAGACTACATGTGGAATTACATCACCTGCTCTTTCAACTCTTACTGTGTCTCCAATTCTTATATCTTTTCTAATTATTTCATCTTCATTATGCAGTGTTGCATTTGACACAACTACACCCCCAATATTTACTGGTTTTATTTTTGCTACAGGTGTGAGCGCACCAGTTCTACCTAATTGAATTTCAATATTTAATATTTCTGAGATCGAACTATTTGCAGAAAACTTGTGTGCTATAGCCCACCTTGGTGCATTCGCAGCAAAACCTAATCTTTTTTGTAAATCAAAACTATCAATTTTATAAACAACGCCATCTATATCAAAGGGTATTTCTTTTCTTTTTTCTTCTAACTTCTTATGGTTTAAAACCAGGTTTTGTATTTTTGTTATTTTTTTATTAAATGGATTTATTTTAAATCCCCATAGTTTAAGATCTTTTAAAAAATCTGTTTGATTGTCTGCATTCATATTTTTTACATAACCATGCGTGTATGCAATAAACTTAAGTGGAATTTTACTTGTTTCTTTTGAGTTTTTTTGTCTTAAAGACCCCGAGGCTGCATTTCTAGGATTTGCAAACTTACCTTTCATTTTTTTAAAATCATCATTTTCAATAAAAACTTCTCCTCTTATGTCAATTTCTTCTGGAAAATTTATTTGAGTTATTAAAGTGGGTATATCTTTAATTGTTTTTAAATTTTGAGTTATATCCTCTCCTTCTAATCCATCTCCTCTTGAAAGTCCTTTTACAAATTCTCCATTAACATAGATCAGTGAAGCTGAAATTCCATCAATTTTAGGTTCTGCGCTATATTCAATTGTACTTGCGTCTTCCAAGCTTAAAAAATTTACAATTTTTTTTTCAAAATTTTTTAAATCCTCTTCGTTAAAAGCATTACCCAATGATAGCATTGGGACTTTATGTTTAACTTTTTTGAAGTTTTTTGATGGTTTAAATCCCACTGATTGTGTTGGAGAATTTTTGTTTCCTAGGAATTTATATTCATTCTCTAAATCAATAACTTTTTTTTTTAAAATATCGTATTTTTGATCTGTTATAATTGAGCTATCTTTTTCGTAATAAGCTTGATTGTATTTTTTTAGTTTATCTATTGTTTCTAAATAACTTTTTTTTATCGAGGTCTTATTCATTTTTACTCAAAAAGTGTCATAAATTTTGTCTTAAATCTTGTAATTATTTTTTTTTTATCTTTTTTCTTTAACTTTTTATTATTTTTCACTTTACTATATTTATATTCTTTATTAAATACCTTGTATGATGCTTTATACCATTCACTAGTGTCATAATTATAACCTAATAAATTTGCATATTTTTTAGCTTCATCCACTAACCCAATTCTATAATTAATTTCAACTAATCTATGCAAAGCTTCTTCAACATAAACAGTCTGCTCATATTCCTCAATAATTTTTTTGAATCTATTTATAGCTGGAATCCATTTTTTACTTTTTAGATAATGTCTTGCTATAAACATCTCTTTTCCAGCAAGCCTGTCTTCTATTAGTTCTAATTTAAACTTGGCATCTAATGCAAAATCAGTTTCTGGATATTCTATTAGTATTAATTCAAATTGATTTTTTGCTTTTAATAAAGGTTCCAAATCTCTTTTTTCATCTACAATATTTTCATAATAACACATTGCTAAAATAAATTGTGCATAATCTCTATTCGGGTGATTAGGATATTTTTTTAAATAATCCTCCACTTGACGTTCAGCATCAAAATAATAGTCCTGAGAATAAAAAGAATAGGCAGCCATTAATGATGCCATTGGTGCCCACTCTGATTGTGGAAATATTAGCTCGGCTTCTTGAAATTTATTTGCAGCATATAGGGCATCTCCTGCTTTTAACTCTTTGTAGCCCTCTTCATAAAGTCCCACCATTTGTTGCCTTATATTTGTTTTATCAATTGTAGAAATTTTTTCTTCTTTACCACAAGAGGTTTGAATTAAAAATGTACAAATTAATAGGATCTTAAAAAAATTTATCATCAATATCTATTAACAGATTATTTAAAAAATTCTAAACTTTTATGCTATGGCTCTTAGATGGCCTTTATTAATAAAGGCATTTGGTAAGCTTTTTTCCTTTATTTCAATTATAGAAAAATTATTTTTATCTTGAAAAACTTTTCTTAATAGTTGGTTGGTAAGCTTATGACCTCCTTGAGAACAAATTATCTTTCCAATAATTTTATAACCAGTCAAATAAAGATCTCCCATACAGTCTAGAATTTTATGATTCACAAATTCTTTTTTGTTTCTAAGTCCTTCTTTATTCATAATTTGATTATCTTTTACCACTATAGCATTTGCAAGACTTCCACCTTTTGCTAAACCAATTTCTTTGAGTTTTTCCACATCCTCATAAAGACAAAAGGTTCTTGAGTTATAAATATCAGTTAAATCAGACTCATATACTTTAATAATATTTCTTTGTGTCCCAATAAGTTTATTTTCATACTTAAGTTCAAAGTCTATATCTAGACTAATTTTGCCGGGCTCGATTGAAATTGTTTTTTTTCCATCATTAAATTCAATTTTTTTTTCAATTTTAATTATCTTTATAGGTACATTACTACTTTTGATTCCCACTTCATTTATTGCTTCAATGAATATTTTTGCTGAACCATCTAGAATTGGAACTTCTAGGTTATCAATTTCAATTAAAGCATTGTCAATACCCATACCGTAGAAAGCTCCCATTAAATGTTCTATTGTTGAAACGCTTACGTTGTTTTCATTAGATATAGTTGTACAAAAAATTGCGCTGCTAACATTAAAAATATTTGGAATAATGATATTATTTTTTTTTAGGTCTGTTCTTTTAAAAATTATTCCAGTGTTTGGTTCTCCTGGTCTAATAACTAAATTTACATCTAAGCCAGTATGTAGGCCAATACCCCTTAAAATAATATTTTTATTAATAGTTTTTTGATTTAATACTGACACACGATTGTTATAAATTCAGGTGTGTAATTAAGAAAAACAAGAAATGTTACAGAAGACTACTATTCTAATCAAAAAAATGAAAAAATTTTTCAAAAAAACCTTTTTTTATTGGTTTTTTTGCCACAACTGTCACTTCCTGCCTATTTAAATCAATTCCCAGTGTAAAACCAGCAGCACAAATGTCTTGGGTTTTTACTTCTAAAAGATTTAGATCGTGTTTAATAAAAATTTTATAGTCATTCTTATTGATTAGTATTTTTGACCCTTGGCCCATTAAAACAACTTTAAAAGGATTTACTGATATCGAATTTAGTTTAATAGATTGTGCACACATCTTTAGAATTTCTTCAGATCTTGCAAAAATTATTTTTTGCAAAAACTCTTGAGAAAAATATTGATTATTTAGTAATTTTTTTTTTTTATCGAAATCAATTTTAATATTTTCGGCTTGCTGTAAGTCAATTTTTAATACTTTAGAAATATCCTTTGTGATATGATTTCCACCAATTGGTAGGACATTCAAACAAGAGATTTTGTTATTATTAAAAGTTATTATTGAGGTTTTATTAAATCCAATATCAATAAATGAAATATTTTTGTTATATGTAATGCCTTCTTCATAGTTTTTCGCTTTGGTATAGCTAGAACAAATAATTTGATTAACCGAAATATCAAATTTATAAAAAATATTTTTAAAATACTCTATAGTTTCTCTGGGCAAACAAATAAAAAGAACATCTAATGCTATAAAATTACATTTTATGTTTGATGGCAAATAATCATAATCAGTATTGTTAATTTTATAATTATTAATTATAATATGAATAATATTTTGGTTTTTATAATATTTTGATATTTGTTGTTTTGCTTCTTGAACTAAAAATTGAATATCATTCTGTTTTAGCTGTACACCATCAATTTTTTTAGATATCGAAATACCAATAGATAGCATTTTAGGGCTATCAACCATTAAATTTATACTATCAATATATTCATTAGTATTTTTCTCTAAAAAAGTAATAATTTTTTGAACCTCATAACTAATTTCTGTGTGATCAAAAAGAAACTTACTTTCAATATGAAACGTTTTATTTAAGTTGGTCTTGTGAAATGCGCTCGCTCTTAATTTTGAAACGCCACAATCAATATATATTTGGTGGTTATTAACACTCATTACTTTATAATCAGATAATTCTTTATTCTAAGGTCAATAACATTTTTATTTTTAAATAATTTACTAGCTATTATCTTATGTGCTCTGTTAAGTGACTTAGGCACATTTTTTTCTGGTAATTTAATTAAAACATTATCAATTGTTACAACATCCCACCTATTTGATGGAAAGAAATATACAGCTTTAAATTCATCAAAATTAAATTTTGATAATTCAATTTTTTTTATAAATTCTAAAAATTTTTTTGAATTAAATTCCCCAAATATATATGGCAATATTGTATCACTTTGTTTAACAGATATAAGTTTACCATTTGAGCCAACTATTAAATTATTACTATTAGTTATTTTTGCTATAAATTTAGCAGGTTTAATCTCTATATTTAATGTTGATGGATAAATTTTCTTAACATGGTATTCTTCTATAATGTTGTTCTTTCTGATAATTTTATTAATTTCATCTATTCCAATAAAAAATATATTTTGATAAAAAACACTGCTCAAGTCATTTTGAATCTCTAAGTTTTTATCAATAGTTAATCCAAAAACTCTGATGTTATCAATTTTTAATGAGTATTTTTTTTGTTTTTCTAAAATTTTTCCACTTGTGGTGCTTAATATAAGTAGAAATATTAAATATATTATTATTTTATTTTTTTTACCTATTGATTGAAGCATCTTTTAGTATCCATTCAATTAATTTTATAAAACTTATACCTGCATAACTTGCTATCTCTGGTACCAGTGAAAGCTTAGTCATGCCTGGCTGTGTATTAATTTCTAATAAATAAAATTTTCCCTTATAAAATTTAAAATCTGACCTTGTAACACCTCTACATCCAATAACTCTGTGGGCTTTAGAGGTAATATTAGTAATTTTTTTTAAATCTCTTTTATTCAAATTCACAGGTATTATGTGTTCTGTTTTTGCATTTGTATTATATTTTGCTTCATAATCATAAAATTTCCTTTTAGGTTTAAGCTCTATTACACCAAGATTTTTGTTACCCATTATAGCAACTTGAATTTCTCTACCTGGTATAAATTCTTCTATTAAAATTTCATTGTATGTAATTAATTTATCTAATTTTTTTAAAATATTTTTTTTATTACATATGTGAACGTTTACACTAGAGCCTTCATTTATAGGCTTGATAACAACTGGAAAATTTAACTTTTTTTCTATCTTTTTGATAATATTAATATTATTTTTTTCACAATTAAATTTAATATATTTTGGTGTTAAAATATTATTACTTATAAAAATTTTTTTAGAAATTATTTTATCCATTGCTATGGATGAAGCCATTACACCAGAATGTGTATAAGGAATTTTTTGAGTTTCTAAAATGGCCTGAATATAACCATCTTCTCCAAATTGCCCGTGTAATGCATTAAATATTATATTTGGCTTAAAAAGTTTAATTTTTTTCAATAGTGTGTTATCTGGTTCGCAAGTTAAAACTTTATATTTATTTTTTTTTAATTCATTAGCAACTTGGTTTCCAGTCTCCAAGCTTATTAAACGTTCTTTAGAAATGCCTCCACAAATAATTAAAATTTTCTTTTTCATTATTATTCTAATATCTTAATTTCTTTTTCTAATTTAATTCCTGTTTTTTTTTCAACTCTTACCTTAACAAACTCTATCAATTTATTCATATCATTAAAAGTTGCGTTATTTTTATTTACAAAGAAGTTACAATGTTTCTCAGATATACCTGCGTCACCAAAAGCTGATTCTAAAGGAACTGATTCTTTAATTAACTCCCATACTTTTTTACTCGTTTGGTTAATTGGGTTTTTAAAAGTACTACCACTTGTTTTGATTTTAGTTGGCTGATTTTCATCTTTTCGCTTTTTTAGTTCAAAAATTTCTTTTTCAATTTGATTTTTATCTTTTTTTTTCCCTTTAAATGAGGCACTTAAGAAAATCAAATCTTTGTCTAGATCATTATTTCTATATTCAAAAGTAACTTTATCTGCTGAAATTGTTATAATCTTACCTGATCTATCGATTGTCTGAATAGATACGAGTATATCTTTAAACTCTTTATTAAAACAGCCAGCATTCATTTTTAATCCACCACCAATCGTCCCTGGTATACATGCCAAAAACTCTAAACCACCTATTTCATTTTCCATAGCAAAATCAGATAATTTTTTATCCAAACATGCACTACCGGCTACAATAATTCCATTGGGCAATAACGAAACATTTGAAAAACTCTTTCCTAACTTAATAACAATTCCATCAAAAGTTTTATCTTTTATTAAGATATTTGAGCCAGCCCCAAGAATAAAAATTTTCTCTTTATCTCCAAATTTTTTTAAAAATACAACTAAATCAGATAAGGACTCTGGCTTAAAATAAACTTTAGTTTTTCCTCCAATATTAAACCAATTACTTTTTTTTAGATCATGGTCAAAATAAATTTTGCTCTCAATTTCTTTTGAAAATTCTGTTATTTCATCAATATTCATTATATTAGTTTTGGTAATTCTTTCATCCAGCCAGAAATACTACCTGCACCCATTCCAATAACTATTTTTTTTCCATAAATTGTTTGTTTTATAAGTTTGGCTAATTGATATTTATCATTGATTAAGAATAATTTAACTTTTGAATTTTTGATTATTTCCCTTGCAAAGTTATTATAGCTAAATCCTAGTTTTATTTTTTCTCCAGCTGTATAAACTGGACATAAAATTACAATATCTGCTTTTTTAAATGATTGAGTGAATTCTTTTTTGAGATCTTTTAATCTAGAAATTCTGTGTGGTTGAAATACACAAATTATTTCTTCTTTTTTATAGGCCGCTCTTATACCGTTTAAAATTTCTTTAATTTCTGTTGGATGATGAGCATAATCATCATAAAAACTTGTTTCTCTGTATGTAAATATTTTGTTAAATCTTCTTTGAACCCCCTTAAAGTCTTTGAGACCTTTTTTAATTATCTCTTTAGGTATACCAATAGTTGATGCCACGCTTGCTGCTGCTGTTGCATTTCTAATATTATGAAGCCCAAGAAGCGGTATTTTAATTTTATTGATAGTTGTATTTTTTTTTCCTGGTAATTTAATTGCTAAATCATATTCCGAATATTCTTTTGTTAGTTTTATATTTTTAATATGAAATTGAGACTTTGAGTTAGTTCCGTATGTGTGATAATTTTTAGTCTTAATTTTCTTTAGTAATTCAACATTATTTCTATCATCTATACAAATAAATGACTTTCCAAACGATGGTACTTTATTAATAAAGCTTATGAATAAACTCTTAAGATCATTCATTGATTTATAATAGTCCATATGTTCTCTATCGATATTTGTAACAATCGAATAAGTGGGTGGTATATGTATAAAACTACCATCAGACTCATCCGCTTCCAAAATACACCAATCACTTTTTCCAAGTTTGGCAGAATTATTTAAAGAATTGAGTACACCTCCATTTATAATTGTGGGATCTAACTTTGTTTTAGAAAATATTGCAGCTAATAGTGAGGTTGTGGTAGTTTTACCATGAGAGCCAGTAACAACAATATTCTTAGTTAATGATACT
>Ga0307986_10001489_pt1 | contig 16973 bp, 16 predicted proteins | sample EllFjometageno82_FD_203170 | JGI IMG/M metagenome (GOLD analysis project Ga0307986, IMG submission 203170) | Marine microbial communities from Ellis Fjord, Antarctic Ocean - #82 | ecosystem: Environmental > Aquatic > Marine > Unclassified | place: Southern Ocean | collected 2014-10-09
CTTCTATCTATTTTCTTAAATTTAATTGTGTTAATACATTCTTGTAAGAATCGAATTTATTTTTCTTTAAATATTCTAACAATTTTTTTCTTCTATTTACTGCTCTTAACAATCCAACTGATGAGTGTTTATCTTTTTTGAATTGCTTAATATGTACTGAAAGAGTTTCAATTTTACCTGTTAATAATGCAATTTGTACCTCTGAAGAACCAGTGTCCTTCTCATGCATTTTTAGTTCTGCTGCTTTATTCGTCATACTATTTATTTTCCTATTTGTTTGTTTGTTTTATTAAGTTTTCTATTTTTTCTGCGTATTCAAATGAGTCGTCTTTAGCAAAAAGTATCTTTGGTATATATTTCATAATTACTTTTTTAGATAAAACTTTTCTTATTAAAAAAGAATATTCTTTTAATTTTTTAATAACTTTTTCTGTATCTTTTCCTCCTAAGGGCAACACGTAAGCTTTAGCAATTTTAAGATCTTGACTCATTTTTACTTCTGTAACCGTAATCGTGTTAGTTTCTAATTTTGGCACTTTAGCTTCATTTCTGGCAAAAATCATACCTAAAGATTGCTTAATCATCTCTCCGACACGTAATTGTCTTTGTGATACTGGTTTTCCCGTTTTATCAACCATTATATAGTTCTCTCAGTAGAAGTTGAACTATAGGCTTCTATTGTGTCATTTTTTTGAAAATCAATGAAGTCTTTAAGTGTAATTCCGCATTCTTGCCCATTACTTACTTGTTTAGCCTGATCTTTTTCTCTAAAAATTGTACTTATTTTTCCAGTATATATTATTGCTCCATCTCTAATTACTCTAGCGTTGGCTCCACTAGCAATTTCTCCCTCTGTTACTTTCGAACCTGCAACTTTCCCTGTTCCCGATACTTTAAAAATTTCTAAAATTTGAGCAGTACCATTAATAGTTTCTTGAATATCTGGAGCAAGAAGGCCTGACATTTTTAATTTAATATAATCCAAAACTTCATAAATAATATTATACGAAGAAATTTTAATTTTTTCGTTCTCTGCTAACTTTTTTGCTTCCTTACTTGGCTTAACATTAAATGCAATTAGGGTAGCATTAGATGCTTTTGCTAAAGTCACATCAGTTTCTGTTACCATTCCAATATCTGATAAAATAATTTTAGGTTTAACTTCTACGTGCGTAATTTGATTAATTGCACTTTTAATAGCTTCAGCAGATCCATGTACATCTGATTTAATAATAATATTTAATTCTGCAGCAGCTTTATCTGCAAAAGCAGAATCTTGAGTTGCAAAAGTTAGGGGACTCCCTCCAGTTTTGGTTTCATCTGCTCTATTTTCACTTAATGTTTTGGCTTCTTTTTCAGAATCTAAAACAATAAAATCATCACCCGATTTTGCTGCTCCATTAATTCCTAAAATTTCAACAGGCGTTGATGGTGGTGCTTCATCAATATTTTTTCCCTTGTCATTAATTAAGGCTCTTACTTTGCCCCACTTCAATCCACTAACAAAAAAATCACCTCTTTTAATTGTTCCTGAGGTTACTACTACAGTTGCTACAGCGCCTCTGCCCACATCAATTTTTGATTCTAAAACAATTCCTGTTGCCTTTGATTCAAAATCAGTTTTTAGGTCTAAAATTTCAGCTTGTAATACAACTGACTCTACTAATTTATCTAAATTCTTCTTTGTTTTTGCTGAGATCTCAACCATTAAAGTGTCTCCAGATAAATCTTCCGCAATAAGTTCATATTCCAAAAGTTGATTTTTAATCTTTTGTGGGTCTGCTTCAGGTAAATCACATTTATTTATTGCAACCACTATTGGGACATTTGCAGCTTTTGCATGTTTTATAGATTCAATGGTTTGAGGTTTAACACCATCATCTGCTGCAACAACTAATACCACAACATCTGTTAGTTTTGATCCTCTAGCTCTCATTTCTGTGAACGCTGCGTGGCCAGGGGTATCTATGAAAGTTATTTTATTTTTTTTATGTTCTATTTGGTAAGCACCAATGTGTTGTGTAATTCCACCAAATTCCCCTAATACAACATTCGCATTTCTTAACACATCTAGTACTGAGGTTTTGCCGTGATCTACGTGTCCCATTACTGTTACTATTGGGGGTCTGTTTTTTAAATTTTCAGATCTAGACTCCTTTATTTTTTGAATAATTTCTTCAGCTTTTGTCTCTCTTATAGGATTGTGACCAAACTCTTTTACTAAATACTCAGCAGTATCAGCTGCTAATGTTTGATTAATGGTAACTGTGACACCCATTCCAAATAAATGTTTTATAACATTACTTGATTGCTCAGCCATTCTGTTGGCTAATTCTCTAACTGTAATTGCTTCAGGAATATTTACGTCTCTCTTTATTGGTTTTAAGCTTTCTTGAATTTCTTCTTTAGTAAGTTCTCTATTTTCTTTTTGTTTTGCTCTTTTGAGTGAGGCCATACTTCTCGATCTTGCTTCAATCTCATCACTTAACGCTCTCGAAACTGTTAATTTTAATTCTCTTTTTTTTGTATCAGGTTTTCCTTTGTCTCCAGATTCACCTTTGAGTCTTCTAGTAGCTCTTTGCTCAGCTAATTTACGTTTTTCGTAATCATTGGTAATTGGAGAAGATGACTTTGGTGCTGTAGTTCTTGGGGCAAAACTTCCTGTGGGAGTTACTGGTGGCTTTGATCTCACACTAGTTGGTCTACTAAAATTACTTCTAGGAGCAAATTTGCTAGTTTTTTTTTCAATTACAACTGAGTTTTTACTTTGAGTTTTTGCTAACTCAATATTCTCTATTGATTTCTTGGCTATACCAGAAAGTGTTAATTTTGTTTTTTTGTTGTCCATATTTCATTTCTCAATCTTTATAAATTATATTTCTTGCAGACATAATCAATTCATCTGCTTCAGTTTTTGATAAAGCAAAATCTTCAAGATATCCTTGAATTTTAATTCTTTCCCCTTTAACGATATCATAATCACCTGTTAGTTCATCAGAGGCTAGATCTGCAAAGTCTTCTAGTTTTAAAATCTTTTTTTCTCCTAGAGTAACTAACATTCCAGGTGTTAACCCTTTGTGATTTATAAGATCATCGTGCAGTCCCAAATCTTTAATTCTTTTAGTAATATCTTCCTGGTCTTTTTGATAAAAATCTTTTGCTCTTTCTATCAAAGCTTTAGCCGTATCTTCTTCAATACCTTCGATTTTCATTAAGTTTTCTGGCGTACTATCTTTAATATCTGAAATTGAAGAAAAACCTTCAGCTACGAGTAATTGTCCTAAAGTTTCATCTAATTCTAAATTTTTTACAAAATTTTCTGTTTTTTCTTTAAATTCTAACTGTCTTCTTTCTGAATCTTCAGCATCAGTCATTATGTTAATTTCATAATTTAATAATTTTGTAGCTAGTCTAACATTTTGTCCTCTACGGCCAATTGCTTTACTTAAATTTTCTTCTGTTAAAATTACATCTAGTTTTTTTGCAACACTATCAACATTTACTCTTTGAACTTCTGCTGGTGATAATGCATTAGAAACAATTATTGCTGGATCTTCAGACCAATTAACAATATCAATTTTTTCTCCTTGAAGTTCATTAACTACCGCTTGAACTCTTGATCCTCTCATTCCAACACAAGCTCCTACTGGATCCAATGAGGTATCAACTGCTTTAACACAAATTTTTGCTCTGCTTCCTGGGTCTCTTGCAGACGATTTAATTTCAATTAAGCCATCATAAATTTCTGGAACTTCTTGGACAAATAGTCCTTCCATAAACTTTGGGTGGGCTCTTGATAAAAATATTTGTTGCCCTCTAGTTTCTCTTTTTACATCATAACAATAAGCTTTAATTCTGTCACCTGCTTTAATATTTTCTCTTGGAATCATTTCATTTTTTTGAACAATTGCTTCTGCTCTACCTAAATCAACAATTATATTTCCAAATTCAAGACGCTTAACAATACCACTTAAGATTGAATCCTTTTTATCTATAAAATCATTGTACTGTCTTTCACGTTCTGCTTCTCTTACGTTAAAACTAATAACTTGTTTTGCTGTCTGTGCAGCTATTCTTCCGAAATCAAACGAAGGTAATGGTTGTAAAATTTCATCACCAATTTTCTTATCTTTATTTTCTTCGTCTAAGATGATTGCATCTTGAAGATTAATTTCTGTATTAATATTTTCTGGTTTTTCTACAACAATTAACTTTCTAAAAATTCCAATGTCTCCACTTTCTCTATCTATTAAAACTTTAATTTCGTTATCTTGTCCAAATTTAGATTTAGCAGCTTTCGCGATTCCTGTTTCCATGGAATCAATAATTAATTCTTTATCTATAGACTTTTCTAAAGCTACTGCTTCAGCTATTCTTAATAGTTCTAGTTTATCAGATCTTCTATTTAGCATGTTTTATTAACTCCAAAAAAAAATGGGCTGGAGCCCATTCTGTAATCTCAATAATGTAAGGGCAATATATAAAGAATTTTTTTAAATTCAATAAGAACTATTTGGAAAAAACACCCTTTTTATCAGTCTTTTCCCAAGAAAATGAGCCATCAGGTTCTGGTATTCTTCCAAAGTGACCGTAAGCTGCTGTTTTTTCATAAATTGCTTTATTTAATCCAAGCATTTCTCTTATGCCTCTCGGGCTTAAATCAAAATTTTGTGATATTTTTTCTAAAACAAATTTATTTTTTTCTAAATCATCATCAAATAAATCTACATAAATCGATAAAGGCTTAGAAACTCCAATTGCATAAGCTAATTGAATTAAACACTTTTCAGAAATATTAGAAGCAACAATATTTTTTGCAATATATCTTGCTGCATAAGCTGCTGATCTATCAACTTTAGTTGGATCTTTTCCAGAAAAAGCTCCTCCACCGTGTGGTGCAGATCCACCATAAGTATCAACAATAATTTTTCTTCCTGTTAAACCACAGTCTCCATCCGGCCCACCTATTACAAAGTTTCCAGTTGGATTTACATAAAATTCTTTTTCATCGAAATCTTTCAAAAATTTTTCTGGAATTGACTTTAGCATGTAGGGCCTCAATAATTCTTTTACCTTAGCTTGATCAATATCAGCAGAATGTTGTGAAGATATTACAACTGATTTAACCTTATTTGGTTTTCCATCAATATATTCAAAAGTAACTTGGCTTTTTGAATCTGGTTCTATGTTTTTTAATAATCCAGATTTTCTATCTTCTGCCATAAGTCTCAAAATTTTATGAGAATAGTAAATTGGTGCGGGCATCAATTCTTCTGTTTCGTTGCAAGCATAACCAAACATTATTCCTTGATCACCAGCTCCCTCATCTTTATTACTTGAAGAATCTACACCCATTGCAATATCTGTAGATTGTGAATGAAGGTGACTTTCTATTTTGGTTGCTTCTCTCCAGGTAAAGCCATCTTGGTCGTATCCAATATCTTTAATACAGTCTCTAACTTTTTGAATAAGGTCTTTCTCTTTAATCTCAGGCCCTCTTACCTCACCAGCTAAAACCACTTTGTTTGTAGTAGTTAATGTTTCACAAGCTACCCTAGAAAAAGGGTCTTGTGCAAGGTAACTATCCACCACCATGTCTGATATGCGATCTGATACTTTATCTGGGTGTCCCTCAGATACAGATTCGCTAGTAAATAAAAAATTTTTTAAATTACTCATTTGTAAGTTTATTAAATGAAAAAATTAAAAAAATATATATTAAAATTAATATTAAAAATATTTTGTTTCCATACTGTAAAAAAAGAGTCGGTTTAACTAGCTTTCTTTCAGATAAATCAACATATCCTGTTAGCCCAAATTCTACCTTTTGTTCTACAATGCCCATTGGATTTATAACTGCGGAAATACCATTGTTTGCCGATCTGATTATATATTTGCCACTTTCAATAGACCTAAATATGCTGTGTGAAAAGTGCTGCTTGGGACCTATAGAACTACCAAACCAACCATCTTCTGAAATATTAATAATGTAATCAAAATTTTTGTTTTTTGATAATTTTCCTGAATATATTATTTCGTAACAAATTAAAGGAAGTAAGCTTAGTTTTATTTTTTTATTTTTTATATTAAGAGGCATTCGACTGTTGCCACTACTGAAGGATTGATAATCATTAGTTATGGTTTTAATGCCTATTACATTCAATAAACTCTCTATGGGAGTGAATTCACCAAAAGGTACCAGGTTAACCTTGTTGTAACTTTGAATGAGATCTAGGTTATTATTAAATACAGCCATTGAATTAAAAATTAGATTCTTGCCGTCTTTTTTTTCAATACTATTAAGACCCATTATAATTAAATCATCATTTCCGAACTTATTTAAAAATAAATCTCTATAGAAACTCATATCATCTAGATTACTCTCTGGAATAATTCCCTCAGGCCATAAAAAAATTGTAGGTTCTTTTTTTTTTGGATTACTTAAAGATATTAATTCATTAATTATTTCTAGCTCACCCTTTTTTGAATAAAATCTGTCTAAACTGATATTTGGGGATATTGCTCTTATTGTAAAAGAATTTTTAATGCTTTTAAAAGAATTAAATTCATTATTTTTCATCTTACCAAAAATTAAAAAACTAACTGAAACTCCAATAAATAAAAGACAAACAATAATTTCTTTTCTTGTTTTTTGTAAGACAAATAAAGCAGGTAAAGAAAATAAAGAAATACAAAATAAATTAAAAGAATAAGTGCCAATAATTGAAAGAATCTGAATAAAATAAATGCTTTCTGAAAAACTATATGCAACTAAATTCCAAGGAAAACCGGTAAGTATGGTGCCCCTAGCAAATTCAATTGTTCCAAATAAAATTGAAAAGATAAGTAACGAACTGACAGTATTTTTTGAGTAAAAGATGGAAAATAGATACGTTACAAATCCATAGAATATAGCTAAAAAAGCTGGTAGCAGAATTAAAGCTAGTGGAATTAAAAACTTAACGCTTTGATCAAATGTTAATGAAATTGATATCCAATATAAACTGAATAAAAAATATCCGAATCCAAATAACCATCCGTATTTGAAAAAATATTTATTATTAGAATGTTTTCTTTTTTTATTAAAGAGGAAGATAAAAAATAATGAAAAAGTAATAAAATTAATTACAAAATAATTATATGGTGGCAAGCTATAAGAACTTATAGCACCTAAGAAAAAAATATATATTGAGTTTAAGAATCTTTTTTTAAACAAGCTTAGCAATCTTTATCTTAATAAATTCAAAAATTTTTTCCTCTTCCTTAATCATATCCTTAAAATCCTTTAATCTAATATGGTCAAAACCCAATAGATGAAGAAAACCATGAATAAATATTTTTATAACTTTTTCTTTAAAAGCTAGATTATTTAATTTTTTTGGTTTATTCATAAATTCATAACTAATGACAATATCTCCAAGATAATTATGTTTTTTTAGATTAAGTTTTTTTTGAAAGGGAAAAGATAAGACGTCTGTAGGTATGTTTTTTTTTCTAAAATCCTTATTCAGTTTTTTAATATTCTTATTATTCGAAAGTAAAATTGTTAAGTTTAATTTTTTTCCTATAAACTTATATTTTTTAGGAAAAAAACTAATTAAGGAGTTAAAAAAAAGATCTTTTTTTTTTATTTTTCCTCTCCAAAGATTACTGTCTGAAACCACATCAATATTAATCATTTTCATGATCTGAATATGCTTTTACAATCTTCGATACCAAGGGGTGTCTGACTACATCTGAATGATCAAAATCTATAACCGAAATTTCGTTTAAATGTCCTAATAATTTCTTAGATCTGCTTAGTCCAGACATTTTTTTATGGGGTAAATCTATTTGAGAAGGGTCTCCGTTTATAACAATTTTGGAGTTTTCTCCAATACGAGTTAAGAACATCTTAATCTGTGTATCGGTTGCATTTTGGGCTTCATCTAAAATTGCAAATGAATTTTTCAATGTTCTTCCCCTCATGAACGCTAGAGGTGCTATTTCAATGTCTCCAATTTCAATCATTCTCTGAATCTTTTCAAAATCAAAAAGATCATAAAGTGAATCGTATAAAGGTCTTAAATAAGGGTCTACTTTTTCCTTCATATCACCTGGCAGAAAACCGAGTCTTTCACCAGCTTCTACTGCTGGTCTTGATAAAATAATTCTTTCAATCTTTTTATCCAGCAACATAGTCAAACCAACTGCAACTGCTAAAAAGGTTTTGCCAGTACCTGCTGGACCTGCAGATATTGTAATGTCACTTTTTCTTAATGATCTAACATATTCTTTTTGATTTTCCGATCTTGGAATAACTGATTTTTTTGGGGTCTTTATTATGTCAGAAACGTTGTAATTTTTTACTTTTTCTTCAATCATAAATTTATCTATAGATGAGATTATATCTTTTTTTTCAATACTACCATTATTAATAAATTGATTAGCTAAAAATTGTATAGCATTCTTTGTTATTTCATTTTGTTCTGGAGTTGATTTTATTAAAATAGAATTTCCTCTAGAAAATAAACTTGTATTGGTAATTTTTTCTAATTCTTTTAAGTTTTTATTGAACTCACCTACAACACCCATTAACAAGTCATTGTCATGAAATATAACACTTAAAGAATTATTATCAGAGTAAACAAATTTTAGCGTAGAGTTAATTTTTTTTGAAAGTGGTTTGTTCAAAGTTCTATGCTACCTTTTTTTTATAATTTTCTCTTAGCTTGCCAAACAAACTGTTTTGGTTGCTACTAGTTATCTCTACTTGTACAATTTTACCAACACAGTTTATATTGCCATCAAAAATCACTGATGTCATGTGTTCTGTTCTACCAAATAATTTAATTTTATCCTTCATTTGATTTTCAACTAAAACATCAAGAATCTTATTCTCTAAAGCTTTATTTTTTTCTATTTGGTTTTCAGATAATTTTTTTTGGATTATTTCTAATCTTTCTTTAGATTTTTTTTGATCAACTAAGTCAAGATCAGCAGCTACTGTGCCTGGCCTTGAACTAAAAACGAAGGAATAAGAGTTAATAAATTTTACCTTTTTGATTAACTCCATTGTATTTTTAAAGTCATGATCATTTTCTCCTGGATAACCAATAATAAAATCACTAGAAAACTCTATATTAGGATTAATATCTTTCAATTTTTCATAAATTAACAAATATTCTTCAATCGTATGTTTTCTATTCATTAATTTTAAAATTTTATTTGATCCACTTTGTACGGGTAAATGAACTAATGGCATAAGTTTAGTCGATTTTTTATATGTTTCTATTAAATCTTTAGTCATGTCCTTAGGATGAGATGTTGTATATCTAATTCTTTCTAATTGCTCAAAATTTTCAAGCTCTAATAATAAATTTGATAATCTAAATTTTTTATCTTTTTCTTCGTAATTGTATGCATTAACATTTTGTCCAAGCAAAATAATTTCTTTAGCGCCACTTTCTATTAATTCCTTTGCTTCATTTATAATTTGGTTATACGGCCTAGAATACTCAGGCCCTCGTGTGTACGGAACTACACAAAAATGACAAAATTTATCACAGCCTTCTTGAATTGTTAAAAATGAAGATACCTTACTTTCTTTATTTTTAATTTTACTTAAATAATTAAATTTAGCAATAGTATCAAACTCAGTTTCTTCTTCTCTTTTTTTTTTTTTTGAATGGTTTAATATGGCATCATTAATCTTATGGTATGACTGTGGACCAATAACAATGTCTATATAAGGTTCTCTTTTTAGCATTTCTTGATTTTCTGCTTGGGCAACACATCCAGCTATAATTACAATTGGTTTTTTTTTAGATCTAAAAATTTTTTTTACCCTTCCTATCTCATGGTAAACTTTTTCTTTTGCTTTATCTCTAATATGACAGGTATTTAAAAGGTAACAATTCGCATCTTCATACTTATCTGTTTTTTCAAAACCAATTTTTTTTACTATATCAAATATACGATTTGAATCATATTCATTCATTTGGCATCCAAAAGTTTTGATAAATATTTTTTGTAGCATTAAGTTACGATTTTTTTTTAACTCCATATAATTCTAATTTATGATCTACTAGACGGTAACCATATTTTTCAGCAATCTTTTCTTGTAGCTTTTCAATTTCTTCATCAACAAATTCAATAATCTCACCTGATTTAACATCAATTAAATGGTCGTGATGTCCTTCATTTAATTCTTCATATCTTGCTTTACCTCCTTTAAATTCATGTTTAGCTAGAATTCCAGATTCTTCGAAAAGTTTTACTGTTCTATAAACTGTTGCGATACTAATTTTAGGATCAATTTGTGAAACTCTATTGTAAAGTTCGTCTACACTAGGATGATCATTGGACTCAGACATAACTTTGGCAATAATTTTTCTTTGATCGGTAAGCTTAACTCCTTTAGATATACATTTCTGTTCAATATTTTCTGTCATTATCAATTTTAACTTAAATAAATAGGATTAATCAAATTCTTTTTAATTTTAAATTTTTCACATAAATTTGGCACATCTTCATATTTTGCATCATTAAATCCTTTAAAGTCATTAAAACTAAAGCAGTAATAATCAATCTTTTTAGTTAAAAACAAAGCTTTAGTTGTCGCTAATGAGTTTCGAATCCCTGCATACCCACCTGGACCCCTATTAACGTAAATACCATCTACGTCATCCAACGAACTATTATTATCTTTTAAAAAAGCACTAATTAAGATCATTAATTTATCAAAATTAATTTTACTATTTTCGTGACTACAAGTATAAATATTTTTACTAACAATGAATGCTAAAAAAATCTTATCTCTAGTGGCATCTACAATTAAATTATTCATTATATTAATGCTATTTATTTCTAATTCTAAAGCAGAAGGAAATAATATCAAATATTATTCTGATGATAAGGGGATACTTTCTCTGATGTATCATCGATTTAATGAAAATAGATATCCTTCAACCAATATTCAAATGAATATATTTAAAGAGCAAATCAAAATAATCAGAAATTTAAATTATAAATTTTATGATCCTAAATATTTAGAAGATAATTTTTATGTTATTAAAAAACAAAAAAAAATTCTTATTACAATAGATGATGCATTTTCTTCATTTTATAAATTTGCTTGGCCTTATTTAAAAAAAGAAAAAATTCCATTCATTCTTTTTGTTTCAACTGAAGCTGTTGGTAAAAATGGTTATATGAATTGGGAACAGATAAAAGAATTAGATAAAGCACCCTTTGTTCAAATAGGACATCATTCACATAGCCACAATTATTTAGTAGATTTTAAAAATGAAGATTTTATAAATGACATTAATACTGCGTCAACAATTTTTAATAAGCGTCTGGGGTATAATCCTATTTTTTTTTCTTATCCTTTTGGCGAATATAGCTCACTTATAAAAAAATATATTTCAGATAATTTTAAGTTTTCCTTTGGTCAACACTCAGGAGTAATTGATATTACTAAAGATCGCTATGAACTACCAAGATTTCCAATTAATGAGAAATATGGTGATCTAAAAAGATTTAAATTTTTAATTAATCTTTACCCGTTGCAATACAAGGTGTTACTTCCTGATGAAAAATATGTAACAATCAGTAATAATCCTCCAAAATTTATTGTAGAATTTTTTGAAAAACAAAAGAATATAAATAACATTAATTGTTTTTCTGATGAAGGTGATAAGTGGAAAAAATCTAATATTGATTTTAATCAAAAAATATTAACATTAAATTTTAGAGAAAAATTTAAATTTAGAAGAGGAAGAGTTAATTGCTCCCTTAATGATAACGGAATATGGAGATGGTTTGGGGTTCAGTTCTCAATTGAACAAACTTAAATCAAGCTGTCCAAATCAATGCTTGAAGGTAATAATTTAGCATCATCAAAATCTGTTAAACTATTTTGTTTTATAATTTTCTGTAGTATTTTAACGTATTCTTTTCCTGTTTCAGCATACTTATCTAAATATTCAGAAAGAATTAAGCTGTTAAGTTTTTTACCATCTTCTCTTAGTTCAGCCCTTGCACTTCTAAAACCTTTATAAGAAGAATGAGTATTTAAATTTCTTTGATATGCTTTAATTGATGCTTGTAGTACTTTAAATCTCATAACTTTATGAGTGGCGCCATCGTCTGCTCCTAAAGGTTTTATTCCATCCCCAGACCAAGTCCATTGACCAAATAGTGCATTTCCTTGTTGTGCAAATCTTGATGTACCCCATCCAGTTTCCTTTGCTGCTTGCGCAATAGTCATAGAAATTGGAACTTCATCCATTCTAATCTTTAATGTAGATAAATCATTATTTACTACACCATATTGTTTAAAGCTTGACACTAGCCATTTTTGTTCTTTTTTTGTATTCTTACTTTTGTTAAGGATTCTAAAAAGTTTTTTTCGGTCTAGTTTAATATTATTATTTTCTTTTATTACTAGTGGTAAAATAATTTGGATAAAAAAATCTTTCCTTTTCTTTGTATTTTCAATTTTGACTATCTCTTTAGGCAATAACGTTAATGTGATTGGTTTGACTAATTTATTTTTTCTAACATCTTCTAGGGTATAATTAGTTGATTTAAATAACTCTTCTATTGTTAGAGCGCTCAATCTTACGGTGTCAGAAGGTTGTTCATCAAAAGTTAATATGTCATCAAATAAAAATTTTTCATCTAGTACATCATCTAGTCTTTGATTATCCTCTTTTAATAAGCTTTTTAATTTATTTTTTGAATTATTTTCATGAACTATAGAAAAATTCATTTTCTCATTTGCAAAATTAATAACTATTGGTGCAACAAAGAAAACCACTATAATTACTAAACTAGCTAAAAGTGTTCTTGATATAGTTCCAATATTGCTTCCTTCTTTTTCAACATATTTTTTTTTTATTATTACAAGACCTTTTTTTATTAAGTATTTTTGAATTTCAAGGATTGAAACTTTATTCTTTTTAAAATATTTATTTATTTTTGAAAATATTATTTGATTTTTTATCATATTTATACTGCAACCACTTCTTTTACTTCAGGCAAGTAATGACATAGGAGATTTTGAACACCTTGTTTAAGCGTCAACGTAGAACTCGGACATCCAGAACAACTACCTTGTAATTCCACTTTTACAACTCCATCTTTGAATTCTTTGAACTTAATATCTCCACCATCTTTCGCTACAGCCGGTCTAATCTTTGTTTCTAGAAGACTTATAATTTTTTTTTCAATTTCATTTAATTCTTCTTTTTTTTCCTCAAATAATTCATTTGCAATAATAAATTCTTTTCCTGTCGCATAGAAATCATTAATTAATGAAATTACTATGTGCTTAATATCTTCCCAGATTACTTCTTCTTTCTTATTTACAGATAAAAAATCTTGTCCTAAAAATACACCTGTTACTCCATTGATCGACAAAAGATTTCTAACTAATTCACTGTTTGTTTCTTCTTTTTTTGTTATTTCAAAAGAACCACTATTAGAAACATTTTTTCCTGGTAAAAACTTGAGAGAATTAGGGTTTGGTGTTACTTCAGTTTGTACGAACATATAATTATATATAAGGGTAAATGTCGGAATTTAAACTAATTAATATATTTAGTTAAAAACCTACTAATTCTTTAATTTCTTTGATTTTTTTAGATGCAATTTTGTCCGCTTTAACAGATCCCTCTAATAAAATTGTATCTAAGTATTTTTCATCATTTAATAATCTTTTAATTTCTTGTGAAATTGGCTCAATTTTTTCAGTTAGAACTTCTGATAATTTTTCTTTAAATTCAGAGAAATTTTTACCATTAAATTCATTTATAGAATTTTCTAAATTTTGATTTTTTAAACTTGAATAAATCCACAATAAATTTTCTGCTTCTGGTCTTTCAGCCAAGTTTTTAATTTCTCCAGGCAAAGGTAAGGGGTCTGTTTTAGCTTTTTTTATTTTATTTAGTATTTGATCCTTATTATCTGTAAGGTTAATCCTACTTAAATCTGATGGATCTGACTTGCTCATTTTTTTTGTTCCATCTTTAAGACTCATTATTCTAGAAAATTGTTTTTGAATTAATGGCTCTGGTGCTATCAAAAAATTTGTTGCCTCAAAATCATTATTAAACTTTTGTGCAATATCTCTACAAAGTTCTAAGTGTTGTTTTTGATCATCTCCAACTGGGACATGAGTTGCATCATAAAGTAAAATATCTGCAGCCATTAAAACTGGGTATGAATAAAGACCAATGCTGGCTTTTTCTTTATCTTTTCCAGCTTTTTCTTTAAATTGTGTCATCCTATTAAGCCAGCCAATTCTTGAAACACAACTTAAAATCCACGCTGCTTCTGAGTGCGCTGAAACCATTGATTGATTAAAGATTATACTTTGGGTTGGATCAATTCCACATGCAATAAATGTAGCTGCAGTTTCTCGTATATTCTTTTTTAATTCTTTAGGGTCTTGTTTAACTGTTATCGCATGAAGATCCACAACACAAAAAATACATTGATTTTCTTTTTCGTTCTGAAGTTCTACAAAATTATTAATTGCTCCAAGATAATTTCCTAGGTGAAGGTTTCCTGTTGGTTGAACTCCTGAAAAAATTTTTTTACTCATATTAGTACTTTAAATTAATATCACTTCTTTTAAAAGCCTTGATTAAAATTGCAATCAAAAGATAAAAAATTAATCCCAATGTAACCACACCAACTAGGTAAATACCTTTGAGACTCTCTTCATAGATGAACTTGTCATTAAAAAAATGAATTAGATAGTTGAAAAATATTCCCATTAATATTGAAGATATCAAAATTTTGATAAATCTATTTATAAACACTAAGTTAAAATTAAATAAATTATTTTTTCTTAAAAGAATAAATAATAAAATTACATTAAACCAAGATGATATTGTGGTTGCTATAGGTATAATTATGAATCCAACTTCTTTAAAAAAATAAATGCTAATAAGTATGTTTAATAAAACTGATGTTAGGGAAATAATAAAAGGAACCTTTGTATTGTGTCTTGCGAAAAAAAAAGCTGAAAAAACTTTAATAAGAGAAAATGCGGGTAATCCAATTGCAAAATAGAATAAAGCTTTCGCTGAATTTTTAACACTCAATTCATCAAAAGAGCCGTACCCAAATAAAGAAGATATAATTTCTTCAGATGCAATAAGTAATGCAATTGTTGCTGGTATACTTAAAAACATACTTAACTCTAGAGCTTTATTTTGAATCAAAGTTATTTTTTGTTTTTTATTACCTTGAACATACTTGGAAAGTTGAGGAAGTATTACTGTGCCTATGGCAATCCCTGCAATAGCAAGATTTATTTGATAAATTCTATCTGCATAATAAAGATAAGATACTGCACTAGCTTGAAAAGATGCAATGATTGTTCCCACTAAAATATTTATTTGAGTAACACCAGAAGAAAAAATGCTGGGTAGTAATTTTCTAAAAAAGTTTTTAACTTTATCGTCTATTTTAATATGTAATTTTAATTTAGGTGAAAAATTTTTTCTTACAAAATAAAATAAAAAAATAAATTGTAATATTCCAGACAAAGTGACTGCATAAGATAAGTAGTACACCAATTGATCATTTAAAATTTTTCCAAAAAGTAACACTCCAATTAAAAGAATATTCAAAATAATTGGGGCGGCTGAAGCTATAGCAAATTTATTATGAGAGTTTAAAATTGCAGAAAAGAAAGATGCCAAACTTATAAAAAATAAAAAAGGAAAAGTAATTCTTGTCAAAGTTATCGCTAATTCCATTTTTTTGGAATCTCCATCAAATCCTGGAGCAATCAGAAATACAAATAATGGCATTAGTATTTCAATAATAATTACCAAAAAAAATAATCCTAAAACAAGTAAATTAAAAATATTATTAGCGAATTTTTCTGAATTTTTTTTTTTGTTCAATAAAGACGAATAACTAGGAATAAAAGCAGCATTAAATGTTCCTTCTGAAAATAGTCTTCTAAATGTATTTGGAATTCTAAATGCTACAAAGAAGGTATCCGCTATAGGTCCAGCCCCGAGAAATACTGCTATCAGTATGTCTCTTACATAGCCTAGCAATCTACTAATTATAGTGAAAAAACTAAACGTGCCTGTTGACTTAATAAGGTTCATAAATCATAGTTGTCATAAATCTGCTCTAATTGTATATCTAATTATCATAAATGAAAAAAACTAAAACAGAACATTACACTGATAAAGAAGCACTAGAATTCCATAGTTTTAACAAACCTGGAAAAATTGAGATTAATTCTTCAAAGCCAATGACAACAAAGAGAGATTTGGCTTTAGCTTATTCACCAGGTGTAGCTGTGCCTGTTAAAGCAATTTACGAAAACCCTGAAGCCGCTTACGATTATACCTCAAAAGGGAATTTAGTTGCTGTCATAAGTAATGGTTCGGCTATCCTTGGTATGGGTAACTTGGGCGCATTAGCATCAAAGCCTGTTATGGAGGGGAAGGCAGTTTTATTCAAAAGATTTGCAGATATAGATTCGATTGATTTAGAAATTGATTCAAGTGATTCAAACGAAATTATTAATAGCATCAAAAATTTTGCATGTAGCTTTGGTGGTATTAATTTAGAAGATATTGCTGCACCAGATTGTTTTATTATTGAAGAAAAATTAAAAGAGATTTTGGATATTCCTGTTTTTCATGATGATCAGCATGGTACAGCAATTATAACTACAGCAGCTTTAATTAACGCTCTAGATATAAGTGGTAAATCAATTAAAGATATTAAAGTTGTAGTTAATGGTGCTGGGGCTTCTGCTGTTGCTTGTACTAATTTATTTAAAAATAGTGGTGTGCCAAATGAAAATGTAACCATGTTAGATCGTAAGGGAGTAATTTATAGAGGCAGAACCGAAGGTATGGATCAATGGAAATCAGTGCATGCAATTGATACAAAAAAAAGAACTTTAGAAGATGCTATAAAAGGAGCAGATGTATTTTTAGGTTTAT
>Ga0307986_10001490_pt1 | contig 16971 bp, 21 predicted proteins | sample EllFjometageno82_FD_203170 | JGI IMG/M metagenome (GOLD analysis project Ga0307986, IMG submission 203170) | Marine microbial communities from Ellis Fjord, Antarctic Ocean - #82 | ecosystem: Environmental > Aquatic > Marine > Unclassified | place: Southern Ocean | collected 2014-10-09
AGATTTCTGGCGATAAAAAGTCCGTTGTAAAGGCTTGCGATAAAGGTAAAGAGAAAATCGTCCGGTTCGGCGATGCCAACATGACAATCAAAAAAGATAACCCTAAACGGCGCAAGTCGTTTAGGGCTCGTCATGGGTGTGACAAAGGTACGTTAGACAAACTAAAGGCCAAATACTGGTCATGTAAGGCGTGGTGACGATATGAAGGTTGATCTGCAACAAGTAGTTTCTGTGTTGGCTTTCGGCATGTTAGGTTGGGCTTCGTTGCAGGTTTATCAAATGAACGCTAGTGTAAGTTTAATTTCTTACAAAGTGGACGAGAATTACGATATGATAAAGCCTATGTGGCAGGATTTTCTGGTGAGGAGCGCAAGAAATGATGAATCGTGGAACGATGAGTTTTCAAGTCTCAACACCTCCAGAAAGGGCAAGTGATATGAGTTTATACGAGAACATTAGAAACCGCAGAGAAAGCGGAAAGCCTATGCGAAAAAAAGGTGCAAAGGGTGCCCCTAGCGACCAAGACTTTGTTAATGCGGCTAAGACTGCTAAAAAATCAAAAGGCATGATGAATGGCGGGATGGTTAAAAAAGGGTATAAGAACGGCGGCTGCGTAATGGCGGGCCGCGGTGTCCGTGACACGAAGATGGGATAAATAGATGACAACATCTGGTTCAAGAGATTTCAATCTCGATGTCGCTGAGATAATCGAGGAAGCTTACGAGCGGTGCGGGCTAGAGGTTCGCACTGGGTATGACGCCCGTACAGCGCGTCGATCACTGAACTTGATGTTTGCTGAGTGGGCGAATCGAGGTCTTAACCTGTGGACCGTCAAACACGCTTTTGTCACAGTGACACAAGGCGTGTCAGAATATTCTCTAGATTCAGATGTTGTGGACATCTTGGACGTTGTGTTGCGAAGAGATAACACGGATTATGAAATACAACGGATTAGCCGTGGTGATTACGCCACGCTGCCGAACAAGACTACTCAAGGCAGGCCGAGCCAGTTTTGGCTGGACCGCCAGATCGCTCCTAAACTGCACCTCTGGTCTGTTCCAGAAAATTCTACGGATCAGATCCGATACTATTATGTGCGTAGAATTGAAGACGCTGACGATCTGGTCAACACGACGGACATGCCGTTCCGGTTTTATCCCTGTATGGCGTCGGGCTTGGCTTATTACATGGCAGTTAAACGCGCTCCGGATCGGGTTCAAATGTTGAAGACTATATACGAAGAAGAGTTCCAACGCGCGGCGGACGAAGATCAGGGCCGTACTCCGTTGAGACTGCAACCTAGTCTAGCTTATTTGAGGGTCTAATGCCTTACGCAGCGGGAAAAAATGCTTGGGGAATATCTGATCGGTCTGGTCGCCGTTACCGCCTTCGTGAGATGAAGGTGGAGTGGACGGGTGCCAAGGTTGGCCCTGACGAGTTCGAGACGAAACAGCCTCAGTTGTACCCTCCACAAGCTTTCCCAGATCCACAAGCATTAATGAACCCTCGCCCTGAGACTGGTCTTGTTGCGCAAAGAGCGATACAGTGGGGGTGGAGCCCTGTGGGCTTTGCCTACATCCCTGGGCTCAGTCCTCCCAGCAACCTAGTTGCTATAGGTTCCGTTGGAACAGTAACGGTGGTAACGACATGAGTTTTACATACGCGCAGCTAAAGCAGGCTATTCAAGATTACACTGAGAATGACGAGACATCGTTTGTCACAAATCTCCCGTTGTTTATTCGGCAGGCGGAAGAACGTATTCTGAAGAACGTACAACTTAGTTTGTTTCGCAAAAACTCTACCGCGCTCACTACGTCAGGCAACCCTTATCTAGCTATGCCCTCGGATTACTTGGCTCCTTTCTCTTTGAGCTTGCGCGGCTCCGACAACGACAAATTCTTCGTCGAGTTTAAAGATCCGAGTTTTTTGCAGTCATACACACCTGACGACACCACTGTAGGTGCGCCTCGTTACTACGCAGTGTTTGACGTAGACAACTTTTTGCTTGCTCCGACCCCAGATGCGCCGTCAGTGGGAACTAACTACACCGCAGAACTCCATTATTTCTATCGCCCAACAAGCTTGACTCAAGGTGCCGAGGGTGGAACGACCTGGCTGAGTATCAACGCCGAACTGGCGTTGCTATATGGGTCCTTGATAGAAGCGTACATATACATGAAAGGTGACCAAGATGTCATGGCGATGTATACCTCACGTTTGCAAGAAGCCATTGTTGGCATCAAGATGTTGGGTGAGGCGAAAGAAACAACGGATGAGTATCGCATTGGTAAAGTGATAAGGGAACGTCAGTAATGTTCGATTTAGAAATGAACCCCTCAAGAAGCTCGAATGTAGTGGGCGTTGCAACGACAAACAATCGGGGGTTTACTCCAGATGAGTTGGCGGAACAGTGTGTAAAAAAGATAATATCTATTTCGGACACGGCTCCTCCTGCGATTAAGGACCAAGCCACGGCTTTTGGTAATAGCATCGAAAAAGTAATTGCGCGTTATATGCGTCAAGCTATTAGCAGTGACCGTACAACTGTGTATAATGCGCTGAACGACGCGGGGAACCCCGAAATGGCTAACCTCATAAGGAGACTATAACCATGGCCTTTACTGGTAACTTTATGTGTACTTCTTTCAAGCAAGAGTTGCTTGTTGGCGGACACAATTTCACAACAGGTGGCGATGTGTTTAAACTCGCTCTGTACGATAACAGCGCCGCTTTTACCGCGGCGACAACCGACTACACTGCAACCAACGAAGTTGGGGCTACAGGTTCTGCCCCTACCCCATACGTTGCAGGCGGCGGGACTCTTACAAACGTGACCCCTTCTACGTCTGGTACGACGGCGTTTTTAGATTTTAATGATCTAACGTTCACTGGTGTTACGTTAACTGCTCGTGGCGCTTTGATCTACAACACCACCGAAGGCGCGGGAACAGGTACTACAAACTCTGTGATTGTGTTGGACTTTGGCTCGGACAAAACAGCCACTTCTGGGGACTTCCAGATCGTATTCCCCGCTGCGGATGCGACGAACGCTATTATTCGGATTGCCTAATGTCCCTGCTGACGAACAGGGTTAAGGTCGCCACAACGACCACTGGGACGGGAACAATAACCCTTGGAGCTGTCGAAGACGGTTTCCAGAGTTTTGCGGCGTCCGGTGTGGCTGATGGGGATACTGTTCGTTATGCCATAGAAGACGAAAATGATTTCGAAATAGGGACGGGGGTTTATACCTCGTCTGGGACAACAATGACGCGCTCTGTTGAAGAGAGCAGTAATTCGGGTTCGGCTGTTTCTCTTACTGGTAGCGCAGTTGTTTTTATAACTGCCACGAGCAGAGACTTTTCTCGCATGACTGCACTTTCTATAGTCTTTGGAGGTTAAGATATGGATGCGTACAAAATTGCGCTGGTAATAAGTGTTTCAGATATCGCTGCTCTTGAATCAGCGGCCAACTCACGTCTCTTGGAGCAAGGCAAAACGCCTGTCGAAGTCTCTGAGATTTTGTACGATGATGGAGTTTTTAGCATTATTGACTCACTTACATTGCTTTACACCCCGAGTGTTCTGTACTCTGGAACGTCCCTTGGGGGTGTCGAGACGTTTAAGAACGGAATATCAATGAGTCTTTTGCATGGAGATCAGTAAATGGCAAACCCAAACATAGCGGCGGCGACTTCGATTCTTGGTGAGTCAGTAACAAAAACACCAACCAGCACCCCGGCGTACCAGACGATATTTCAAGTGCCCGCTGACACGGTCTATAAAATAAACTCTATCTCTGTTTGCAACAATAGCGCAGCGTCGGCGGTGGTTACCTTATCGGTACAGCCCTTTATGGAAATATTGGTTGATGTTGCAAACACCATAAGTGTTCCCGAGAACACTACCTTAATACTTATATCGAAGGACACTTCGTTTTATCTCCCCGCTCTAAGTTATATGTATTGTAATGCTAATCCTTCCTCCACTGTGGATTTTCTTATTAGCTATGAGGCCATTTCGTAATGAGTATCTGGCGAAAACAAGGTGGCCTTATAGGAAAGCAAGGTGAAAATAATTATCCGTCTAGCGGCCTTTGGGATGTTGCAGATAATTACATTAACAAGAATGTTGTGCCCGAAGTTACTGGGGAGATTCAGTATATTACCCCGGGCACCTACACCTACATAGTCCCAGCTTCGGGCATAAGCAACGTCAGCGTTGTGTGTGTCGGCGCTGGTGGTGGTGGTATGGCTTACAGCAACAACCAGAGCTCACACACCTTCAAAATGAACGGAGGCGGAGGCGGCGGCCTTGTGTATCTACCTTCACTTACAGTAGGTGCAGGCGATTCGTTTTCCATAACTGTAGGTGCAGGGGGCCAGAGTGGTCTCTACAGCAATGGCTCGACAATCGGGGGCGATTCTTTTTTTGGTGGTATGACCGCAAGAGGCGGGAACCCCGGACGGTACGCCACCACCGTCACGGGCGGAACTGCTGTTGTGTTTTATCCTGGCGCTGTGGGCTTTACTGGCGGCTCGTCTCAGGGCGGGGTCAGTTCTTCAGGCTATGGGCCTGCGGGCGGCGGCGGCGCAGCAGGATATACCAGTGCTGGAGGTGTTGGGTGGAACCGCCAAGGGGGGCAACCTTCTTACAGCGGAGATGGCGGCGGCGGCGGCGGTTGGACCACGTCTTACTATAAGAGCTATTCTGGCGGCGGCGTGGGTATGTTTGGTGCTGGTGCGGCGGGCGTTCAGGGCGCAGCTAACGTGCAGGCTTTAGGCGGTTCTGGCGGCACAGCAGCATCAGGCGGTTCAGGAACCAGCGACCAACTGCCCGGACTTTACGGCGGCGGCGGCGGCGGGAACTCAAGCGTTTACTCCGGTTTTGGTGGAGACGGCGGTCAGGGCGTGGTTAGAGTTATATTTGGCACTGGAAGAGCTTTTCCTAGCACAAACACCGATCTATTATCAAGTAACGGCAATGTAACTATAATCTAGGGGGCACAGATACATGTTAGGTTTTGCGCCACTAGCCTCATCGCCTCTTGCGACGGCGGCGAGTGCCGACCCCAACGCCACAGTGGCAGTCACAGGTGTGTCCGCGGGTGCGGCTGTTGCCTCAGTCGCAGTTGTTGAAGGTCAAGGCGTTTTAGTTCCGTTTTCTGGGTGGAACACAGGCGCTTGGGGCAGCGGCGCGTGGGGACAGACGAACGGTCTACCTAACGCACTTTCCGGCAGCGTCGGTTCTATTACGGCGAACATCGGTGCCGACGTTTCTGTGTCTGGGGCGCAGGCTTTAGGCCAAGTTGGCAATGCGAGCTCCGCGGTTAGCATCTCTGTATTTGTTTCTGGTTTAAATGCCGCGGGTCAAGTTAACCCCGTAGTAACAACCAGTGACGCAGTGGTTGATCTTTTCGGCGTTAGCGGCACGGGCCAAGAGGGCGTTTTAGAGGGTTTCGGAGAGGCTATAGTGTTTCCGCTTGGCCTCGGCTCTGTCGGCTCTGTCGGGGGGGTCTCGGCTAAAGCCAGCGCCGAAGTCAACGTGGGGGGCCTTCAAGCTTCGGGAGAAGTTAACGGGGTTGTGACCACAGGAGCCGCGGTAGTCTCCCCTGAAGGGGTAGAGGCTCCCGGCGAAATCGGCCCAGTTTCTATTATTACCAATGTCGTAGTTTCCGTGCAGGGCGTCACGATCTTCGGAGAAGTTCGACTCGTGACGGTCACGGCGGGTGCGGAAACTACCGTGGGCGGTGTTGCGGCTGTCGGAGAAGTTGATGGTGCAGACGTTGTAATAGCGGTTGTTGTAAATCCGTCAGGTGTTCCGGCTGTCGGAGAAGTTGGCACAGTTTCTAATATAATTTCTGCTACGGTGCTAGTAACGGGGCTCTCTGCCGAAGGGTTGCTCTCGGCGGCTGTTGTGTGGGGCCCAATCGTCCCAGATAATGTGGCCGATTGGGTAGAGATAGTTCCTGTAGACGTAGATCCGTGGACACAAATTTCTGCACAGTCTAGCGCAGTATACCAGCCGCTTGCTCCAAACCCCGGAACGAGCTATACTGAAATTGAACCTGCCCCCAACACGACTTGGGAAGAGATAGCGGCGTAAGGATGAAAAATGGCTAGTACATATACCTCGAATACTGGAATTGAGAAGCCCGGCACCGGAGAACAATCCGGTACTTGGGGGGACACCGTAAACGTTAATTCAGATATTCTTGACCGGGCTCTTAACGGGGTACTGACACTGGGTTTGTCCGGAACGTCCTCTTCGCTAACGACCACGGACGGTACTTTGTCTAATGGACAATACAAGCTTTTGCTTTTAGGCGGCTCTCCTTCTGGAGCACACACGATTACGGTGATTCCCAACAACGCTCAAAAGATATACTTTGTGTACAACACGTCCGGGCAGGACGTTATTTTCTCTCAGGGTAGTGGGGCCAGCGCGACAATCCCTAACGGGGACTCCAATGTGCTGTACTGCGACGGCGGCGGTGCTGCCGCTGCGGTGGTTGATTTGTCCACAAAGTTTGACGTTACGTTGTCTCAGTTAGGTGTTTCTGCTTCTATCGCACAAGTGGACTACAATGTAGTTGCAACGCTTGGTGTTTCTGAAAATAGCAAAACTGTTACCGCCAATGCAGACGGGGATGTGACACTTTCGCAAGAACTTGTAGCTAAAAGCTACAATGAAACGTTTGCTACGGCGGCGTCCTCTTCTGGAGTTTTAACAGTAGACTGCGAAACGGGGAACGTGTTCCAGTCAACTCTTACGGAAAATGTTACGACCCTTACTTTAAGTAATCCTCCGGCTTCTGGGACATCATATGCGCTCACTTTAAAAATTATTCAGGACTCGACTGCCCGTACATTTGCATGGCCTGCTTCGGTGAACTGGGCAGGCGGCACAGCACCCACTTTAAGCGCCGCGTCAGGTGCCGTGGACATATACACACTGTACACGACGGACGGCGGCACTAACTGGTACGGATTTATAGGTGGGCAGGAGTTTAGCTAATGAGCGTTTCTCGCAAGGTGCAGATGGGCGCAGGCGGCTCGGGTGGAGATCCTTGGACGTTTGATGACGCAACTTTTAATGGCGGAGCAGGCACAAACGGTCAGTACAACTACAATGAGTTTACGGCAAAAGGTGTTGTATTTAAAGACGATGGAACCGAAATGGTTGTTCTTACGTCGCAAAACGTCAGTCCTAATTATAATACATACCTCGAATCTTACGCGCTAGGAACTCCGTATGTAGTAAGCTCTGCCACACGGACATATCAACAGGCAGTCGCAACGAACGCAGGGATTAGATTTGGGCCTCTTCGTGTAAATAACGATGGAACACGGTTTTATTACGGTCAAACTTCAGGGGCCACAATTCCGCTTCAGGTGGAGCTATCGACTGGATGGGATCTAAGCAGTTTCGTTTCGGAAACTGTTGGGGATACTCAGCTTCAGAATATCTCCTCATATTTTTTATTCAACGGAGCGGGCACTACTATATATATGTTTCCATCTGCTGGGACCAGTATCAAAGTGTTTAGTCTAAGCACGGCGTGGGATATCACATCAGGGGTGACGGCTGGCACAGACATCACGAGTATCTCTGGGCAGGGTTTTGCCAGTGTGAGCGAAACTGGGTTTTGCCCTGACGGCAGTGTTTTATATATTAAGGACAGTGGTAATATTTTTACTGCTGTAGATGTAACCACTCCGTTTGACTTAACCACAATAAACTGGAGTTCTAAAACATCTAACCCAAATCACGGAACAAATGTTGTAGTCGGCTCTGCTAGAAATGCCACAATGGGCTCATATTTTTGCGTGACTTCAACTGCGTCCGCTACACGGATAGTTTCATGTTTTACGGGCCTTACATCTGCGATATCTAGTTCTACACCAAGTGCTGCGGACCTTGTTAATTTTGACATTGAAATGCCGTCAAACGTGTATAATCCCCCTACGTCGCTTACAGCATCGCAGAACGGCGTCCCATGGTACGGCAATCTATGGACTAATTTTAGTGCTCAATTTAATTCTGATGGAAGTAACTTGGTAATCGGGCGTCACTATAACACCAGCAGTGAGTATTTTTACCTGTTCAATGAGTCTTTAAGCACAGACTATGGTATTAGCTCTAGCGGCTACACTACGACGCGAAGTACGATGTTTACGAGTGGTAACAATATTAGAGCCCTTTCTTTTCGTTTTTCGGAAGACGGGACCAAGTCTATATTCATGGGTGGGCCTACACGGAACTATGTGTTTTCGTATTCTACGCCCTTCGACCCTTCGACATCTGGCGCTGGGGTTTTTTTCGAACTTGATGATCTAAGACTTTCTCCTTTTTACTTTGCTTCAGGTGCGATGTTTAATAACACAATGGATGAAGTAACCTTTGCTGTGTCAAATGCCTCTATGAAAACAACCAACGGTGCCTATTCCTATAATCTGAGTCCGGGCCTTTACACTGTTCCATTAGGAACACCCGGAGATATTACCACGGCAGATACTTCTGGTATAGGACGGGTAGCTGCGTTTGTTACTGGCAATCAAAATCTCGCATCCTCTCCTAACTACGGCTTGGAGTTCAACGGGACAGGCAGCACTTGCGCCACCGTAACCGATAACTACGCATATGCTTTTGATTTAGGGCTTAACTATGGAGCAGGATCCGCTAGCAGAACAAGTATGCCAGGGTTTTTGCCTAGCTTTGGCTCACAAACTCAGTTACTAGACTCCCTTCTAAGAAGTTTTTCCTTCAACGACGACGGCACTGAAGCGTACTTTCTGGATATAGCTCGGAAATGTATCCAGACTTTTGTTCTACCTACACCGTATGATCTTGCTGGTGTAAAAACTAACTACCCACCCATGCCGGATAATATCTGGTGGCGGAACGATAGCGGGTCCCCGGATGTTGATTCCCTTACAATGAATCCCTCGGGGACCAAGTTATACCGACTGCAGCGTGGCAACGGGCGTGTAACTGAGTATCCTCTATCGACTGCATGGGATCTAAGCACCAGCTCCGCCACTCCAACGGCGACGCTAACCACCGCTGCCAGCCCATCGGTCGCGGGCGGGGACATTGCTTGGGGAGATAGTGGAAACAAGTTTTATAGAATGACTCGCAACTTTAGCGGGGCGGTTCTCGAACGGTATGCGGCTTCAACCCCGTATGACCTAGGGTCTTGTGGATCGACTCCGGATAAATCTTTCACCTTTGGGATAGTAGTAGCGAACTTCAACAACGTGACAATGGATAAGATGTTCTTTAAGCCGGATGGAACGTCTGTTTATATGTATGCAGTCCGGCTTCCAAGCAACAAAGAAGTTATTGTTCAATGGGACATGAGCACTGCTTGGGATCCAACCTCGATTGCGAGTACGACAGCGCCAGATGCATTTGAGGAGCTGGGTTTAATTGACGATGATTACGCCGCAGGAATCCACTTTAAATCGGATGGATCGCAACTCTTTGTCGCGCAGCAAGTTCAATGGTATAAGTTTGACCTAGGCACGAACTGGGATCTTAGCACGATTAGTCAACCTGCTGCTGCTGTAGACACTTATAAGACGTCTGCGCTACCTATTTCTAGCACTGGCACTAATGGTCTGTACGTTAGTCCAGATGAAACAAAAGTCTTCGTTGGAACAACTCTTGACTTAATTATAAAAACAGATTTTGGGGCCGCGTTAGATTTCCGGACTATATCGCATGATGGCGGTGCATATTGTTGGTACTTCTCTGATCCACAAAATGTGGGTGGAGTTGCTAAATGGTTTGGAGATAGTAACAACGAGTTTAGATGGAAACCCGATGGCACATCCATATACATTTTGGGTAGGTCCAATAATTCGACAGTTCCCCCCATTGCATATTTTAATAGCACCTTTAACGATCCTACTATAAGCCAATTTAACCTGTCATCAGCGTGGGATTTGAGCACTGCGACTTATGCGGGGGGTGTGGAGGTAAACAATTCTCTTCTTGCCAGCAGCATCTATACGTTCGATATAAGTTCAGACGGAGCGTATGTTATCCTAGCTCAGTCTGGTCTTTACATGGGGACTATGAGTACGCCTTGGGACATCACAACATTAAGCACTGCGACTGAGCAATTCGTAGGTGGTTTTGGGTGGGATGACAGAAGCTTTGGGGCTAACCGACCTAGCGCGGTGCGTTGGCACCCGAACAACGGAACTGCGATATACACCAGAGAAATGGCTCTAGACGGGCACATGGCTACGCAGAAAATGACGCTCACCACCCCTTATGATCCAACAACGGCTGTTGCTGCTATCGAAGGCACAGCGAAGTTTCAAGAGATATTGCCGACCAACTCTATCTGGGGAAGCTGGCCGGGGAATAATACATACCCTTATTACTCGTGTTTTCAGTTTCAATCCAACGGCTACTATGCGTATTTCTTAGAAACGTCGGTAGATGACACAGGCGAATCAACCTTCGATAGCAACATACGCGCTTTTAGCTTATCTACGCCTTACGATGTTACGACAGCCACAGAAATGACTAATTTTCAGATTGTGGTTAGTGCCTCACCTCCCGGGGCAAACAACTTTACTAACTCTCAAGCCTCCGGAAGCATCGGTTACTTCGACTGGCATCCTGACGGCAGCAAGTTTATTGTTACGAATAATTTTCTTATAGGGGAGTATAAGGTCTAATGTACGTTTTAGTCGGCGGCGACAACACCGTAGAAAAGTTCCCGTTTACTGCGCAAGAACTTAGACGCCGTCACAGAAACGTGAGCTTCCCAGTTCCGACGCCTGAAGAGACCCTGAACTCATTCGGAGTTTACTCCGTTGCACACACGCCAAGACCTTCTTATGATATACTTATGTCGAAAGTGCTGATTAGCGCAGTGTATAATGGCGAAGTTTGGGAGCAATCTTATCGTATCATTGGTTTGGGGGAAGACCAAGTCAAAGGAAATGTGGCCGCTCGTGCTCTGGATGAGTTGGCGAAAACCGAGCAAGACGTTATGTCTTATTTAGAACAAAACCTTTCTGTTCCAGAGGATTTGGCGACCTTTAGAAGTTACATGAGGGAAGTTGAGTCTCAAGACGGATATCCATACAGCTTGGCGTGGCCTACAGCACCTAGCCGCTAGAAACTGCGAAGAGGTTGTGATACGTTAGAGTAACCAATACGAGGTCTTCGTCTTCAGGAGCGTGATACATGCCTTTGCAAAAACTTCAATTTCGGCCCGGAATAAACAAGGAAACCACCTCGTATTCTAACGAGGGGGGCTGGTTTGACTGCGACAAAGTTCGTTTTCGCGCGGGGTTGCCAGAGAAGATCGGCGGATGGAGCCGGATCGGTAACAATTCGTTTCTAGGTTCTGGTCGCTCTCTTCACCCTTGGAGCAGTCTGTCTCTAGAGAACTTTTTGGGCCTCGGGACTAATTCGAAGTATTACATTGAGTCTGGTCAAGCTTTCTATGACATAACTCCTATTCGCGTCAGAACGGCGGCGGGAGAAGTTGAGTTCACCGCATCCCCAGGGTTTGCCACGCTAACCGTTTTGGACGTTTCCCACGGGGCTTCCCCTGGGGACTACGTTACTTACAGTGGGGCCGTGACCCTTGGCACAAACATCACAGCAGCGGTGTTAAACCAAGAGTATCTCATAGACACTGTCATAAACTCAGACTCCTACACGATCCGTGCTCGGGGAGTTGACAGCTTGTCTGATATAACTATCGATGGGCAATACACTCCCGTCCTTGTGTTGGCGGCAGCAGGAGACACCGGGTCTGGGGGCGCGTCTGTAGTCGGAGAGTATCAGGTGAACACCGGGCTAGACACCACGGTCCTCGGTACTGGCTGGGGCGCTGGGACGTGGGGCAGGGGTTCATGGAGTAGCGCCGCTACACTGGGTGTTGCGAGTTTGCTGAGACTTTGGACGCAAGACAATTTAGGTCAGGACCTTATTTACAACGTGCAGGATGGCGGTGTGTACTACTGGTCGGCCTCGACAGCGTCTCCGTTAACTACTCGCGGCGTTGAATTGAGTTCTCTTGCAGGCGCGGTTGGAGCTCCAACTGTTGCGCGTCAAGTGATGGTGTCGGACACTGATCGGCATGTTATCGCTTTTGGCGCGGATCCGAGCAACAACGTTGGGATCCAAGATCCGCTGCTAATCCGGTTCTCAAACCAGCAAAGTCCGCAAAACTGGGACGTTACTGACCCGAACGGGACCGCAGGGGACCTTCGCTTGGGCTCCGGTTCTCGGATTATCGTAGCTATTGAGACACGACTACAGATCCTTGTTTTTACTGACGTGTCTGTTCATGCCATGCAGTACGAAGGCCCCCCTTTAACTTTTGGTATCACGTTGATTTCCGAAAACACGACTATCAGAAGTGGTGCCTCTGCAATAGCCATTGATGACGCTGTGTATTGGATGGGGAACAACGAGTTCTACATCTACAACGGCGGAGTTCAAAAACTCCCTTGCTCTGTGAGGGACTATGTTTTCTCCGACTTCAACGAAGCCCAGGCCGAGAAAGTGTTCGCAGCTTCTAACACCGCGTTCTCTGAGGTTTGGTGGTTCTACCCCTCTGCTTCTTCGGACGACCTAGATCGATACGTTGTCTTCAACTACGTCCAACAAGTCTGGTACATTGGAACTCTTGCTCGGACGGCTTGGACAGACCGCGGCGCTAACTCCCTGCCTATCGCCGCAAGCAACGATGGTTACTTGTACACACACGAAACAGGGTTTGATGACGGCAGCACCAACCCTCCGTCTCCGATATCTTGTTTTGTAGAGTCCAGCCAATTTGATCTTGGGGAAGGAGACCAATTTGTTTTTGTGAACAGGCTCATCCCCGACTTAACTTTCCGAAATTCTACCGCGATTGGCCCTGTTGTTAATTTTACGCTTAAAACTAGAAACTTCCCTGGGGGCGCGTACTTGCAAGAAAACTCTAAACCTGTGGAGAAATTAACTTCTGTCCCAGTTGAGCAGTTTACTCAGGACGCACACATAAGGCTTCGGGGCAGGTCTGTCGCAATATCAGTCGCGAGCGATACTACGGGGGTTGCGTGGAGACTCGGATCTCCGAGGCTTAGTATACGTCCTGACGGGAGAAGATAATGTCCCGCAGCAACACAATACCATATTTCCCGAATGCTCCGTCAGAGTATGACCAGAAATATTTGGCGGATGTTGTCCGGGCGTTCTCTGTGTTTGCACAACAAACTCGTATCCCTGGGGAAGGCCGCAACACTTTCACTGTGTTTACCAACCTTCACACTGATGATTACGGACTAGAGAACGGGGCCGTGTTTCAACAAAACGGGTTCTTGAAGATATCATTAACAGGCTCCCCTCACGTTAGGGGACTAAATGGAACAGGCCAATTGGGCCAAGTTACGGTGGTGACCCCATGAGTGATGACTGCAATTGTAAGACAAGCGACGTAGTCCGGATGGCGATCAGAGCGCACAATCAACATAAAGGTGTGTGCCCTAAGTGCGGACAGAGCTGGACGAAAAACGAAAGTCGTAGTATAAGCGTGTTAGTAACCGCCCCTGAAGCGGCGTCAGGAGAAACTAATGTCCAAGACTGAGTCTGAAATGAGCAAGCCCAAGAGCAATTTGTTCGGGGATGCTGGGGATCTGATCAAGACAGGGGTGTCTCTTTGGGCGGGGGTCTCCGGTGGGCCGGGAGGCTACGCCGCCGCACAAGCTTTGTTTGGCTTGGCCGAGGGGAACAGCATAGGGGACTCTCTACAGCAGGGTCTTGGAGGGTTTTTCAACGCCTCAACTTTAGGCCCCGCGGGGGCTGCATTTATGAGCATGGGTTCTAGCGATGGCAACAGCAACTCTGCTGAGGCTATGGGTCTTGGTGCGTTTATGAAGTCGATGGACACCAAAGAAGGCCAAGACAGGATTGTTAAAAACGTTCTGGGCGGGGCTCTTGTCGGGGGAACACAGGGCGGGGTAACTGGGGCGATGGCTTCAGTTATGAATCCGAACTACAACGTTGACCCGAGAGCGGCAATGCTAGAGCTGTTTAAGCAACAGAACACCGTGCGCGATGATGAAACAATGTCCGCGACCCAACAGGCGCAGTACGCCACTGGGGAGAGGTCAACCTACGGCGGGACAGTTCTGCCCGACACTCCGAGCCGGATGCTGGCACAAGGCGGCATGATCGATGGACCGGGTACCGGGACTAGCGATTCAATTCCTGCTACAATCTATCAAAATGGTGGTCCAGTTCAGGAAGCACGGCTCTCGGACGGGGAGTTTGTTATGACTGCGGATGCTGTCCGCGGAGCGGGCTCCGGGGATCGAGATGTCGGGGCCGCGAACATGTACCGAATGATGAACAGGCTTGAGGGAGTTGCATAATGGTTGATTCAGTTACCAAAAGCATGACCCTTCTTCCTGAGTATCAGGAGGATGCGTTTAAAGACTTAATCGCCAACGTTTTTAATGTTGACGAAGACGGAAACATCACGGGGATCGCCACCGAAAACCCGATGGAGGGCAAGCTTGTCTACCAGTTGGATGGCGGCGGCACTACTCTTGACGAAGCCGAAGCGTTGCGTGATGCAGATGGCGCAGCGTTGCGGGCGTATGAAGCTTTAGAGGGCGGTTACACCGACGATGTTTCAAAAGCTGCGCTCGACCAGTATGGCGCACCTTTGTATGGGCTAGAGGGCGGCGTTGATCAGGCCGAGGTTATAGGATTTACCTCGGCTCAGATGGAAGCCCTCAATCGAATGACGGGTAGCGGTGAGTTTAGCATAGAGAACGGTGGTCCTGGGTCCATGATGGACACATGGAAGCCGTACTTTGAACAAGCAAATGCAGCTTACGATTCCGCTCTTGAGATGACTGCTGCTTCCACGGGGATATACGATCCGCAAGGACAGATCCAATACGACACCGTAACCAACGCCGATGGCACCACATCACAAGTCCCAAGACTGGACGAGAACGGAGACCCTGTTCGCTCTGGTGGGTACAAAGATTTCTACGACCCGTTTGTCGAGGATGTAGTTGACGCTTCTTCGGTAGATTTTGAGAACGCACTGGCTGCTGAACGCAACCGTATAAATTCAGAGGCCGCGGGCATAGGCGCTTTCGGCACCCGCAGCGACTTACAGCTTGGTGCCGCGGTTGGCAAGTCCGCCGCAGAGGAAGCCAAGCTAAACTCATCACTGCGTTCGGCTGCGTACACTGGGGCGCAAACTCAAGCGCAATCTGCGTTTGAGAACCAGCAGAACCGAGGGTTAACTGCGGCTACTACGTTCCAATCACTGGGAACAGGCTTGGGCGCAATGGGGGAATCGGTTCAAAACTTAGGTTTCACCGACGTAAACACCCTGTTCAACACAGGGGCGCTTGAGCAACGGCAACTGCAAGCTGAATCTGACGTTCAACGTCAGAACCAGTTGGAAGCAGAATATGAACCGTTTGCAAGGTTCTCCTACATGCGGGACATCTTGTCCGGCGTGCCCGCATCAGGAACAAGCTTGGTCGCCACAGGAACCCCGCAACCTACTTCTGCGTCCAACCTATACACGAACAGTAACGTGTACGGCTCGGGCAGCGGCGGGTTGACCTCTATTAAAAACACGAGCGGAGCATAGCATGAATCAAGGTGGCATAAACAACCCCGCGTTAATTGGTGCATCGCAGCGTGAGGCTCGAAACAAACTGGACACGATGGCCGGGATCCAACGTCCTGGCGGCATTATGGCGTCTTCTCCACAGTTGATGCAGGCAGCAATGCCCGCTCGCCCACCAGTAATGCCCGCTCGCCCACCAGTAATGCCTCAATCTCCTGCCCGCATGGTCGGTGCACCTATGGCTCCTCCAGGGATGCCTGCTGCTCCTGCGATAGACAGCCTGCCAAACATACCTATGCCCACGACTGTTGCTCCTCGGTCCATGGATCCAATGGCCGCAGCGCCGACCACGGGTCAACCTGTTGTCCAGCTGGCAGGGGGTGGTGAACCGTTCAGGCCGCAGTTCCAAGGGGATGTCCCCGCATCCGCGGTTCGGCTTTCCGACAAACCTGCGGGGTCCGTGGACCTCGGTTTAGATTCCCCAGAGTTTATGGAAGCGATTAAAGGCCTGACGGAAGAGGGTGTGAACGATGCTCTCAAGCTTTTCGGCGGGCCAGCAGGCGTAGTCAAACGTGACCGTGAGCTTGAGAATGGTCTAAAAGACGTGATGACCGGGCGCGAAGCAACCCCAGCCAAGATTGCCGCCAAAACACTTGAACTTGCGGGAGTGCCAGACACTGCCGAAGGTAGGATGGATTTTGCAGAGACGCTTGGATTTGACACGAATGATATCGGGGCTCTTGACGACAAGATCATGGAAGTCTTGATGGCTGGTCAAAGCACCGACTTCCAACAAGCGGTGCTCATGGGTCTTCAGAACTATAAGAGTACAGCAATGGCTCGTGCTGCGGCTAAAACAGGCGGCAGCGGTTATGAGCCGCTGCCTAAATATGCAGAAGCTATTCCTGATATGATAAAAAACATCATGTCCAGCAATCCTGGGACCACGATCCAAGAAGCTGCGCAGCAAGCTGCCTCGGTCCTTAACCCATTGTACGGCAGAACGGCTGGTGGCGGTGCTGGTGCTGGTGGCGACGAGAAACGTGTGACTATGTACGATCCATCAGGGAAACCATTCTACTCTACTGACGGAACTAACTTCGTGGATGCAGACGGCAATCCGTATGCTCCACCAGCAACGGAATAAAGGTTTAAGATATGGCTGAAACACCGCGTGGGCTTTCACTTACTCCACCCGCAGGGTTAAGTGCTACTCCGCCGGGGTTAAGTGCTACACCTCCTGCTGGGCTAAGCATGACTCCCCCTGACGAGACTCGGTTGATCTCATTAAGAGGTTTAGATGATCGAGGCAAGACCTTGATCGGAGACACTGGCCTTGCTCCCCTAGA
>Ga0307986_10001494_pt1 | contig 16955 bp, 19 predicted proteins | sample EllFjometageno82_FD_203170 | JGI IMG/M metagenome (GOLD analysis project Ga0307986, IMG submission 203170) | Marine microbial communities from Ellis Fjord, Antarctic Ocean - #82 | ecosystem: Environmental > Aquatic > Marine > Unclassified | place: Southern Ocean | collected 2014-10-09
TAATTGAAAAAGCAATTAGAGGATCAGCCCCTGCGCAAATAAATGTCCCGAGAGATTATTGGACACAAGTTATTGATATTGATCTTCCTCCAATCGTGAGATTAGAAAAACAAGCGGGTGGTGTTGAGGCAATTAAGAAAGCAGCTGACCTATTATCTAACGCTAAGTTTCCAGTAATATTATCTGGAGCTGGGGTTGTAATTGGTGGAGCTATTGAAGATTGTAAAAAACTAGCTGAAAAGTTAGATGCACCAGTATGTTCAGGTTATCAACATAACGATAGCTTTCCTGGTAGCCATCCATTAGCAGCTGGACCATTAGGTTACAATGGATCAAAAGCTGGAATGGAATTAATTAGTAAAGCAGATGTTGTTCTTGCACTTGGTACAAGATTAAACCCTTTTTCAACTTTACCTGGCTATGGAATGGATTATTGGCCAAAAGATGCAAGTATCATTCAAGTTGATATGAACTCAGATAGGATTGGTTTAACTAAAAAAGTATCAGTTGGAATTTGCGGTGATGCAAAATTAGTTGCTCAACAAATACTTGCGCAGCTTTCACCAACAGCAGGTGATGCAAATAGAGTAGAGAGAAAAAACACTATCCATCAAACTAAGTCAGCATGGTTACAAGAGTTATCAAGTTTAGATCATGAGGACGATGACGAGGGTACGGTTTGGAATGCTGAAGCTAGAAAAAGAGATGCAGATAGAATGTCTCCTAGAGAAGCTTGGAGAGGAATTCAAGCAGGAATGCCCGATGATGTAATTATTTCTAGCGATATTGGAAACAACTGTGCTATTGGAAACGCATATCCTACATTTGAAAAAGGTAGAAAATATTTAGCGCCTGGGCTATTTGGTCCTTGTGGTTATGGTTTTCCGGCTATCCTTGGAGCAAAAATTGGATGTCCTGAGACACCTGTAATTGGTTTCGCAGGTGATGGTGCATTTGGAATCTCAATGAATGAAATGAGCTCTGTAGCAAGACCAGAATGGCCTGCAATTTCAATGGTAATTTTCAGAAACTACCAATGGGGAGCTGAAAAAAGAAACACCACCTTATGGTTTGATGACAACTTTGTTGGCACGGAGCTTGATCCAGAATTAAGTTATGCAAAAGTTGCGGATGCCTGTGGTTTAAAAGGTGTTATAGTTCGAACTATGGAAGAAACAACAACTGCAATCAAACAATCTTGTGAAGATCAAAAGAAAGGAATTACAACATTTATTGAAGTAATTCTAAACCAAGAACTAGGTGAGCCCTTCAGAAGAGATGCAATGAAAAAACCTGTTAAAGTTGCTGGTATCAAAAAAAGTGACATGGTCAAGCAGCCTTCGTTGGTTTCTTAAGAACTGTAAAAAGTTACTGGACTATTATTGCCAGCTACAAAAATTTAGGTACGTAAGATATCTATTAATAAAATTAGTTGACCAATATTTAAATCTATTCACCGTTTTAAATTTTAGATAATTAAAGATTTAGACAAAGCATTCCCAAAAATTTCTTTCAAGAATAGTTGATCTTTTAAAGTTTTTTTTAAGTATGGTTAGATTTTTATTTTTATTCTTTTTATAAAGAATATCTAGATAAACAATATTATCTTTAGCAATTTGTTGATATTCTCTTGAAGAATACATTTTAATCCAGGAACTATATTTACTTTTTTTCCAATCTTTAATTTTTGAGAGTTTAAATCCAATCTCACCATAGCCAATGATACATGGAGATAAGCATGTAAATATATCAAAATTATTTCCACTTTTACCCACACTTAATACATGATTGGTGTAAGCACTATTAGCCTTTTCGACTATGATGTTATTAAGAGATTTAAGAGGTATCTTCCATTTTTTGCAGTAACTAAGATGGAGTTTGATTTCTTGATCAATTCCTTTAATAAAGTTCACCGACCTATTAATCTCTTCAAATGATTTAGAGTTATAAACACTTAGTGCTAAAATTTTAAGAAATTGTTGTAAGAAAAAATAATCTTGGACTAGATACTTTTTAAAATTTTTATCAGGTAGTTCATTGCTTACAAGATCAGATAAAAACTTATGCCCAGTGTATTCAGACCACTCTTTCTTACAGCTACTCTTTAATTTATAAAAAAATGTTTTTTTATTTTTATAAATATCCACTATCCCTTGATTGAAGTTTTAATTTTAGAAAAATTAAATTTATTATCTTTTTTAAAGGTCATAATTGTAATCATTGGTGCAAATGTAGCTAAAATAAATGACCAAAATAGCAATGCAGTAGATATCCAAATTGGAAATATTTCAACTGGGAACAGTCCGCCAATTAAAATACTTTTGTCAAAGGCTTGATTGGGAAATAAAAGTAATCCACATACCAATCCAATTATAACTGAAATTAATGAAAGTTTTTCATCAATATTTCCCCTGAACATTCCATAGAAAATAGGAAATACTGCAGCACAACAAAGTAGATCGGCAAATAAGAACATAAATAAGACGCTGTACCCCTTGGATGCTATTAAAAAAACAATTACTGATAAAACACATATCAAATATTTTGAAAGCGTAAGATAACTATTCTTATTTTTTAAATCAATAAACTTATCACCCTCAATAATGATAATGCTTGAAAGTGCATTAATAAGGGTATCCATACTACTAATCACCAAAGCTAAAACTAAAACTAATATTGAAATAGTTAATAATGAATTTATTCCAGAGAAAGGTTCAAGCAAGAGAGTAAAAAATAAAGTACTTGGATCAGCTGCCTTATCAACTGATACCGCAAGAATCCCAAAGAAACCTAAAACAAGCATAAATGGAATTACAATAAGGAATGCAGACATAAATCCTTTTCTTAAATCATCTGAACTTTTAGCAGCAAATACTCTTTGCCATATTCCTTGGTCAAATAAGTTTGTTGCAAAAACAGCAATAAAGAAAGTTAAACCAGCTGTGTAACCATAAAAATATTTACCACTCATTAACGTCCCAGCTTTTTCATTAACTAAATCTATTGAAAAAGTATTATTTCCAGAATTAAAGATGTGGTTGATGGCAAATATTAATAAAATCATAATTATAATAAATTGAATTTTATCTGTAAAAATTGAAGCTCTAAGACCTCCATAAAGAGTATAGGATAGAGTGGCAACAATTATGACAAGAGAAGTTTGCCATAGCGAAAATCCGGACATTAAATTAACAACTTTTGCAATTGCTGTAACTTCAGCTGCAAAATATACAAACATGTACATTATCGTTAACAATAAAACCAAACGAAACATTGCTTTACCAAATCTAATAAAAACAAATTGAGTAAGAGTATTGCCATTAGGCATAATCTTTCTCATTCTTTGACCAATTGTAATGAAGGCTAAAAAAGGTAGAGCCTGACCTAAGCCGTAACCAATTATAGCACCCAAACCACCCCAAGTCGCAGCTTCTGAGGGACCAATTAAAATCCAAACACCAAAGCATGATGCAACTAAAGAGGCTGTTAAAGATCTTTTACCAATTGATCTATCAGCATTTAAATATGAGTTTATTGAAAGTTTACCTTTTGAGTAAACTATTCCAATAACTGCAAAAGCTAATGAAGTTAAAAGTAGAGTAATTATAGTAGTTGTTTGATCAAGGTATACTGTTTTCATTTTTTCCCTTCGTTGTGATTATACAACAGGTTCTTTGGGTATATTCTCAGCTTTTTACAGCACCCCAGAAACTGATATTCTAAATAAGAAGAATATAAAGTTTTATTAAATGAGAGATTTAATTAAGTCAATTTTTTTTACTAATAAACCTTAATTAAATAGGCTGAAAAGTGTTCATATGTCTCAATTAATTGTAATAAGAGTATTAATAACTATATACCTTCTATCAATGCCTGAAAATCAAATAGTTATTAGTGACCTGTCAAAAGTATATGACAATAATTTTAGTGCGCTAAAAAAAGTTAATCTTAAGGTTAAACAAGGTGAAATCCTTGCAATGCTTGGACCAAATGGTGCGGGTAAGACAACGTTAATCAGTATAATTTGCGGAATTGTCACTCCTTCGTCTGGAACAGTCACTATTGATGGTTTTGATATTGTCAAAGATTACCGTGAAACAAGATCCAGAATAGGAATGGTTCCTCAAGAGTTAAACTTAGAGTCTTTTGAAACAGTTTTTGATACCGTGTCTTATTCAAGAGGTTTATATGGAAAATCCCCTAAAGCAGATCACATCGAAAAAATTTTAAAAGATTTAAGTTTGTGGGATAAGAAAAATCAAAGATTAAGACAATTGTCCGGTGGAATGAAGAGAAGAGTTTTAATTGCTAAAGCCTTATCTCATGAACCTAAAATACTATTTCTTGACGAACCAACAGCTGGTGTTGATGTTGAGCTTAGAAAGGATATGTGGTTAGTGGTTGATGAATTGAGAAAAACAGGTGTTACTATTATTTTAACCACACATTATATAGAGGAAGCAGAAGCTATTGCCGACCGGGTAGCAGTGATTAATCAAGGTGAAATTATTGTAGTAGAAGACAAAAAAGAATTAATTAAGAAAATGGGTCATAAAAAATTAACAGTAGAACTACAAGATAAGATAATAAAAATTCCAGAAGGATTATCTAAATACAATCTAGATATAGGTAAAAATAATATGTCTTTAGTTTATACTTATAATGTTCAGGCTGAAAAAACAGGTATTACTGATTTATTAAAGGGTTTAAAAGATGCGGGCCTAAGATTAAAAGACCTGATAACAGAACAAAGTTCATTAGAAAAAATTTTTGTTGATTTAGTAAAGGAGAATAATGAAAATTAACTATTATGGATTTAAAGCTATATATCTTCATGAGATGAACAGGTTTAGAAGAACCTTAGGTCAATCTCTTCTTTCGCCCGTAATATCTACCTCGTTATACTTTGTGGTCTTTGGTTCGGTCATTGGAAGTTATATCCAAAAAATAGATGGTGTTAGTTATGGTTCATACATAGTGCCTGGATTATTGATGCTTACTTTATTAACTCAAGCAATAAGCAATACATCCTTTGGGATATTCTTTCCTAAATTTAATGGAACTATTAATGAAATTTTAGCGGCACCTATCTCATCACTTGAAATTGTTCTTGCTTTTGTTGGGGCGGGAGCAACTAAAACATTAATTGTAGGTGCTGTAATTTACTTAACAGCATCATTTTTTGTTGATGTAACAGTTAAATACCCATTACTAATGATTTTTTTATTAATATTAGTTTCATTTACTTTTGCTTTATTTGGATTTTTGATTGGAGTTCTTAGTTCAAACTTTGAGCAAATGTCTATCGTTCCATCTTTAGTTATTACACCGATGGTGTTTTTGGGTGGAAGTTTATATTCTTTAGATATGCTGCCTCCTATCTGGCAAACTGTGAGTTATTTTAATCCAGTTGTTTATTTAATAGATGGGTTAAGATTTTCATTTTATGGAATATCAGATTTTAATATTTGGATAAGCGTAGGATCTATGATGTTATTTTTAATGATTTGTGTGATCTCTGTCTCGGTATTATTGAAAAAAGGTTATAATATTAAAAATTGATCATTTTAATATAGAAATCTTATTAATAAAAAGTAATATTAAATTATGATGACTTATATACTTCCATTTTTAGTTTTAATCTTAGTAGTGGTTTTTATCCATGAGTATGGACATTATTATTTTGCCAAACGGTTTGGAGTAGGAGTAACAGATTTTTCAATAGGATTTGGCAAGGAACTATTTGGTTGGTATGATAAATCAGGTACACGTTGGAAGATTTGCTTGATACCACTAGGAGGTTACGTTAAATTTTTTGGTGATAGAAATGTTTACAGTCAAGCTGATCAAGAAAAAGTTTTAAAACAATACAGTAAAGAAGATCAAGATAGATTGTTTGTATTAAAGCCTCTATATCAAAGAGCTTTAATTGTATTTGCTGGTCCTTTAGCTAATTTCTTATTAGCTATCCTTATATTTTTTTCTATTTATACTTTTGTAGGAAAAGATTTTACTCCCGCAGTTATAAATGAAGTTCAAAAAGATAGCCCTGCATTGACAGCCGGTCTAAAGAATAACGATATTATTGTTTCAATTGATGGCAATAAAGTAAGAAGCATCATGGAAGTTTCAAAGTTTATTATGATGTCCACAGATGAATTTATTAATTTTACCATAACAAGGTCAAACCAAGACCTAACTTTAAAAGTTAAACCCAATATGGTTGTAAGTGAAGACAGCCTTGGAAATAAAATTACTAAAAGAATGGTTGGTATTAAGCTAGGCGCTTATAATAACGAAGTAAACCATATTAAACTTGCTCCAACCAAAGCCTTGTTTTATGCTGTTAATGAGGTTTACTATGTGAGTGTTTCCTCTCTTAAATATATAGGAAGTATGATTACTGGTTCTGGTGATAGCTCTCAATTAGGAGGACCAATTAGAATAGCAAAAATTAGTGGTCAGGTTGCTAAATTTGGTATTCTACCTTTTATTAGTATGATGGCTTATATCTCTATTAGTCTAGGTTTAATAAATTTGTTCCCAATTCCTATGTTAGATGGAGGTCACTTAATGTTTTATGCCATTGAAAAAGTATTAGGGCACCCTTTAAGTCAAAAGGTTCAGGAGGGGTTTTTTCGAATCGGTATGTTTTTATTGTTATCATTGATGTTTTTTACGACGTTTAATGACCTCAAAGATCTAGGTTTACTTTAGTAATTGTAATTTTTTTTAGCTAAAAAAAACCTTTAAAATCAACACTTTTTTAATAAATCACAATATATTGTGCTGTATAAAATTAATAACACTAATAAAATGCTTGATTTATTAGCTTTTATGTAAAATATAAGGGAATAATCATTAAAACCGGAGCAAAAAATGAACAAAAAACAATTAATAGTTAAACTTTCAGGTTCTTTGAACCTGAGTAAAGCTGACGCAGAGCGTACTTTTGATACAATTACTAACACTATTTTAGATGCATTAAAAGGTGACGATACAGTGAAAATTGCTGGATTTGGTACTTACAAAGTTGCAAAAAGAAAAGCTAGAGTTGGAAGAAACCCAAGAACGGGAGAGCAAATTCAAATTGGCGCTTCTCAAAAGGTTAAATTCTTGCCTGCGAAAGCACTTAAGGAAATATTTAACAAATAATAAAGTCTCAAATTAATTAACAGCCTTTTACTAAAGTGTAACAAGGCTGTTACTATATGCAAAAACTGCATATCCCTTTTTCTATACCAGCATTAGTTTTTAACTAAGATTTAAATATAAGTGAAAACTTATATAGGAGACCTTAGTGAAAAAAATAATAAAAAAAATACCACTATCTATTATTAGTTTAGTATTTTTATTAGCCATGGATAGTGTTGGAAACGCAGAGACAACAGTTTCTGCTGAAGTTCAATACATATTCAACTCATTTTCATTTTTGGTTTGTGGTTTTTTAGTCATGTGGATGGCTGCGGGCTTCTGTATGCTTGAATCAGGATTGGTAACAACAAAAAGTGTTTCAACGATTGTAGCAAAAAATATCGGTAAGTTTTCAATTGTTGCAATAGTTTTTTATTTAGGTGGTTATAATTTGGCTTATGGAATACCAGAAGGTGGCTTTATAGGTTCATTTACTCCTTGGAAACTAACGGACTCAATAGAACAAGGTTATTCAGGAAGCGCAGATTGGTATTTTCAAATGTTATTTGTTGCAGCAACTTGCTCAATTGTTTCTGGTGCAGTAGCTGAGAGAATTAAAATATGGCCATTTTTTATATTTTCAATAATTTTAGGTGGTTTTATTTATCCAATTTCAATGGGCTGGCAGTGGGGTGGAGGCTGGTTAGCAAAAACTGGGTTTTCTGATTTTGCGGGGTCTACTTTAGTTCATGCTTGTGGTGGTGCTGCGGCATTGGCTGGTGTGATTTTGGTCGGAGCCCGTAAAGGAAGATTTAGTCCTAAAGGTACAGTTAAAACAATGGAACCTTTTGCAGCTTCATCAATTCCTTTAACAGCACTGGGAACATTTATTTTATGGATGGGTTGGTATGGATTTAATGGTGGATCACAATTAGCTTTAGGTACATTTGAAGACGTAAATGCAATGTCTAAAATATTTATGAATACTCATTTAGCAGGAGCTGCTGGTTGTGTTACTGCTGCATTAGTTACCAGATTGATTGGTGGAAAAACAGATGTTGTGATGATGTTAAATGGAGCGCTTGCTGGTTTAGTTTCAATTACCGCAGAACCTTTGGCACCTAGTCCAATGCTCGCAATAAGTGTTGGATCTGTCGGATCTATAATAATGTACTTTGGAACTCAATTGCTTAACAAATTAAGACTTGATGATGTAGTTGGTGCTATTCCAGTTCATATGTTTGCCGGTATTTGGGGAACACTTGTTGTGCCATTAAGTAATACAGACACAAATTTTTTAACTCAACTTATTGGCGTTGTATCAGTTGTGACATTTGCATTTGTACTTTCTTACATAGCTTTTTATGCTTTAAGACAATTTATCGGTTTAAGAATATCGAGTGAAGCTGAAAGATTAGGAACTGATGTTGCTGAAATAGGCGTAAGAGCTTACGCAATCAGAGATTAAAGTAAAATTTGTCTATGTTAGTTTATATTATACTTTTTAATTAGGGCTTTTCTAACGACTAAATCATAAGACTTATCTTGCAATCCAATTAATCTTAAATTTTTTAGCTACTTCTAAACTTTTTGGTTTTTTTATTTTAATTAATGTTTTAATAAAATTTTGCATCATAATATTTGAGCCTTTATAAAAATCTTCATTTGAATAACTAAACTAGAAAACAATAAACACAAAATAAGGATACTAAGAAATTTAAGTAAATTATTTACTTTCGTCCCAGATTTTTTTATAATTTATAAATGGTGATAGACCATAACTAGAATTTACATTTGTCATATGAAGGGCAAGGGATGGCATGGGTGATAAACAGTATATTTTTTTATAAAGTTTATGAAGCGGTTCTTCATATGGATCAAAATTATTTAAAAACATTTTCTCATAATATTTCCAATTTTTTAATAACTGATTTTTAGAAATCAAATATGTGCAAAGACTTTCCTCAACTCTACGCCAATGCTTCTTATGACCAGCCAATATATTTGTAGAACCAAGCTTGTTGTATAAATAAGGGTAGTCCGAAGGGCACAAAATAACATCTTCTTTAATTAGAGTAGAAAATTTTTGAAAGCTATAAATCATTTCTATTATTGCATCGTGGTCGTGAATATAATCATCTTCGACAAAATATATTAAATCATAATTAGAATTTTTTGCATAAATTTTTGAATCAAAAATATGGGCATTATGTGCCAACATTCTTTTATTATTATTAAATTTCATTTTTGTTTTGTATTTACCAATATCCAAGTTTGTTAATTCAAATTTAATTTTATTTTTTTTTACAGTTTTTTTAATTGCATCTATTATGCTGGGTTTAGAGTTATCATCAATAATTTTTAAAAAAAATTTTACACCTTTGATTTCATTTTTTGCTTTATTGATATTTTTACAAATAGAACGTAATGATCTTAATGAATATTCTTTTTTAGATTTTTCAAATATTCTTTTTTTATTTTGACTTAATAACTTATCTTCGTTAGTAAATGATCTAAAAATTATCAAAAAACTTTTAACTTTTCTTGTAATTTTAATTTCCCCAAGAGGCAATGTTATGTGTTTTTTATTAAAAATACTTATATTATCACCAAGTGAAGTATTATTAGTAGGTATTGAAAAGTTATTTTGGTCAATTATTTCAAAACCCAACTTTCTTGCAATTTTAATAAAAATTTTTTTTAAGAAATTGTATTTTTTTTTAATATGAAAATTTTTCTTCACTTTAGTAAATTTTTTTTGTATAAATATTTTATATTACTAATAAAGCAATATGACTATAAAATCATCACAAACTCTTGTATCTGAAGCCTTAAAAAAAGTTAAAACCATTACTTCTGATAAAGCATTAAAGCTTTTTATTGAGGATAAATGTAACCTAATTGACATAAGAGAAAAAGGTGAACTTGATAAAACAGGCAGAGTTGAAAATTCCAATCACATACCAAGGGGGATGTTGGAGTTTTGGCTAGATCCAGAAGGCCCTTATTTTAAAAGTGGAAAGCTTGATATGAGTAAAGAGATAGTTCTATTTTGTGCTGGTGGGTTAAGATCTGCTCTTGCAGTCAAGACATTACAAGAAATGGGTTTTGAAAAAGTTTCACACGTAGAGGGTGGTTTCGCAGCAATAAGCCAAAGTGATTTTAAAATAGTTTAAATTATTTGTTATACTCATCCACAGCGAACTCCAATCTATCTTGTCCCCAAAATATTTTGTTATTAATAACAAATGTTGGAACACCAAAAATTTCTTTAGTGTGGGCTTTTTGTGTAACATTTTTTAATTCATTTTTTATTTTAAGTTCTTCAATCCCCTTGTAAAAATTATCTATATTAATTTTACATTTTTTAATTAGAGTTTTTAAAACTTCATTATCAGAAATATCTAAATTTTGTTCCCAGTAAGCCTCAAACATTACATTTAGGTATAAATCTTTACCATCATCATTAACATAAAGATAACCACGCATTAAATCTAAAGAGTTCAAAGGAAATTTAGAATTCCATATAAAATTAAAATTATCTTTTTTAGCGATCAAATCACAATCACTGATCATGTGCTGGAGCTTAGGTTTTATAAAAGCTGGCGCAGTTATTCCCTGTAAAGCATGTAACCCACCTACAAGAACTGGCTTATAATTAAAAGTAATTTTTTTTTTTTTTAATTTTTTTATTTTTTTATGAGCCAGGTAAGAGTATGGACTGATAAAATCAAAATAAAAATCAATTGATTTACTCATAAAGACTTATTCTTTTTGCATGAAATACTCTTATTATCCAATACAACATAACACCAATTGGACCAATTAAGTATGTAAGCATAAGTGGTAGTGATACAAGAAATTTGTTCATGTGAAACATCTGAGAGTCTCTCACAATCCAACCCCCACAAAATAAGTTCATAGTCAAAAAATGAACCCAAAACAAAATTAAGAAAGACCTATCTGAGAATAAGTTTGAAAGTTCACTCATACCTAAATAAAGTTTAAAGTTACCTAAAAATTCATAACCTTCAATGAAAGTCATATGAAGTAAATAAGAGTAAGCTATACTTAAAATAAATACTGGAAAAATTGAGGTAATAAACACTCTGCATATTTGTGATTGAGGAAAGACAATTAGCGTAAACCAAAAAGGTAAAACACCAAGGTTTAGCCATAAAAAAATCATTTCTATAGTAAAGTATGTATAAATTTGATCGATCATTTTTTAGTGTATTATATTAGAAGATAACATGATTCCCATGAGAAATAGAAAAAAAACATTAGAGGTGACTATTGAGGAAATGAGAAATTTTTCTCATGCTTATATTGAAAAATATGCACCCTCTAAGCAGCAATTAAGAACTTATTTACTAAAAAAATATCTTAAAGCAGCTGTACCCAACGTTAAAAAACAAGATATCACAAGTCTGATCGATGTTGTTTTGGTAGATCTTGAAAAAAGCAAGTTTATTAGTGATAAATTTTATTCTGAGAGTAAATCTAGAAGCTTAATTCAAAAAGGAAGCTCAATTAATAAAATAAGATACTATCTAATGAGCAAGGGCATTAATGATACTTATATTAAAGAAACTTTAGATAAAATTAAAGAAGATAATTCGGATCAGGATTTTTTTTCTGGAATAAAAATTTGTAAAAAAAAAAGAATTGGACCTGCTCGAGCGGAAGATAATAGGCCTTTATTTTATAAAAAAGATATTTCTCTTCTTGCAAGAAATGGCTTTGATTTTAGCACATCAAAAAGAATAATGGATATCGATAAGGACGAATATACAAAAATAATAAAATTACTTTAATTTTTTTTTATCTTCTTCAGATAAAAAATTAATTTTATTTCTTATATAATTTTTAACAAACACAAACAGCAATAATCCAAATATAGAAACAGAAACTATGATAATTAGTATTATTCTTAATTTCTCGTCCATTAGATAATATTTTTATTTTTTAAAATTATACTGGTGTTTTTAAAATCTGTTTTTCCATAAATAATTTCATTTCCATCAAAATCTTTAATCTCGCCACCAGCATGAATTACAATAGCATGTCCAGCAGCTATGTCCCATTCACAAGCACGTGGTTCTGCTACATATAAGTCGAATTCACCGGTAGCGACTACACAGAATTTTAATGAACTTTTCATTTTTTGATGAGATGTAATTTTATACTTCCTATGTATTTCTAAAATTTCAGGCTTAAGTTCGTTAGAATAACTTACTGCTTTAATTTCTTTGTAATTTTTTTTTTTATTAACTAATTCAATTTCTTGATTATTAATTAACTCATAACTATTTGACAATGCATAGGAATAAAAAACTCTTTTTTTTGCAGGTGCAGTAATAATTCCTATTACTGGTTTTTTATTTAAAATTAATGCTGCATTTAATGTAAATTCATCTCTGTTGTTAATGTAGTCCCTTGTTCCATCTATTGGATCAATCAACCAAAAATCTTTTAAATTTTTATCATTTTTATGTGTTGAGGCTTCCTCAGAAACAATAGCTATATTTGGAGTTATTTCTGAAATCTTTTCAGTTAATATTTTATTAACCTCAATGTCACCGTTGCTTACTGGTGTATTGTCAGATTTAATTTCTTTTTTTAATCCAGCTTTCCTTAACCTTAATGCCACATCTCCAGCTTTATTAAACGTGTCTATTAATGAAAGAGTAATTTTTTTAGTTTCTTCAATATTCATTTGTCAATTTTTCTAGTTTAATTATCTTTGCATTAATTACTTTTTTTCCAACATTTTCAAAATTAATAGTTACTTTTCCATTAATTATTGATTGAACTTGACCAATACCCCAACCTTTATTGTTTGGATTGCTGACTTTGTCACCTGGTTCATAGTCTAAAATCATTTAATTTGCTTATATTAAATATATGAATAAATATCACTAAATATGACTAAATTAAATTCAATTGGTATTGCAAAAAACCCAAAGGATACCTTGGTTGTAGTTGCAATGTCGGGCGGTGTGGATTCTTCAACTGTAGCCGCAATGATGAAAACTGAAGGATATAATGTCATTGGCATCACTCTTAAACTTTACAATGACACTAAAGAGGCCGTTAAATCTAAACAATGTTGTGCAGGTCAAGATATTATGGATGCCAAACGAGTGGCTGATAAATTAAAGATTGAACACAAGATTCTTTATTATCAAGATAAATTTAAAGAAGGGGTTATTGATAGTTTTATAGATAGTTATTTAAATGGAGAAACTCCAATACCATGCGTTCAATGCAATCAAACTGTCAAATTCACTGACTTATTTCATGAAGCTAAAAATTTAAATGCAGATGTACTTGTCACCGGTCATTACGTTAAAAGTATCACAGAAAATAAAAATACTGAGATGTATAGAGGTGTAGATATAAATAGAGATCAAAGTTATTTTTTATTTAATACAACTAGAGAACAGCTTAACTTTTTAAGGTTTCCACTTGGCAACCTACTCAAAGAAGAGACAAGAAAAATAGCCAGACAATTAAATCTTAATGTGGCTGATAAACCAGACAGCCAAGACATCTGTTTTGTACCCAATGGTAATTACGCCTCTGTTATTGAAAAATTTAGACCAAACTCTTTTAAAAAAGGAAACATAAAAAATATAGAAGGTAAAGTAATAGGTGTGCATGATGGCATCATTAACTACACAATAGGACAGAGAAAAGGTATTAAGATTTCAGATAAAAAACCTCTTTACGTCATCAAAATTGTAGCTGATACAAACGAAATTATTGTTGGCGATAAAAAGTACTTAATAAAAACAAAAATCGATTTAAAAGATTTAAACATTATAACAAACGACAAAAAAGATTTTGAAAAAGAGCTATTTGTTAAAGTTAGATCTACTGGAAAATTAATCAAAGCTAAAATTAAAATTAAAGACACTTCAGCTAATGTTGATCTTTTAGAGGAAGAACAGGGAATTGCACCTGGCCAAGCCTGTGTTTTTTATTTAAAAAATAATTTAGGATACAAAGTGCTTGGGGGCGGGTGGATAAAAAATTAATTATTTTTATCTTCATCCTTCCACATAAAAAAAGTCAATAAATAAAAAATTATAACTCCCAAAAAATAGTCCCACTCCAATAGGTGTTTTAAAAATTTAAATTTATCACCTGGCCAGCTGATTATGGGTATGCATATTATTGCAATTACGATCAGAGAAGAAATTAATAATAACTTAATTTTCAAAATATTCTGATTTATATATTTTTTTAAATCATTTTTAAACGAATACAGCGTTGCAACTAAATAAGCCTGAGCTGTAATTTCGAATATTATAAAAGAAAGCATCACAATTCTTCTAAATAATTTATACAAATCATTATCAAATTTAATACCAAGAAATATTGAGTGAATAGTAAGTGCTATTGCCGAAGCAACACCAAAAAAAACAATTTTTTTAATATGTTTGTGGTTTTTGTTAAAATTGATGATTATATCCCTGGTATAATACCAGTACTTAATCAATAAAAATGAAGTTAAAAACATTGCAGGTTTAAAAATTAACCAACTTGGGTAAGGTCTCACAGTCCTGCTTATAGAGGCACCGCCATCAAGATATGGAAAAGTATTGTGAATAATGTCTTCTTGGTTTGGAAATATCCATTGGAATTCTGTAATCAATATTAGGCATGTGTTAACAGCTATAAATGGGATTAGGAATATCCAGATACTAATGGATTTAACTTTTTTAATCTTGTCCATTAAAAGAACTATTTTTTCTTATTTTTTTTTCTAGCTCTTCTTTTTTTAGAGCCCAATTTTCTTCGGCCTCTATGTTTTTTCGGGTATCCCATATTTTTCTATTTTCCTATTTTTTATAATTTTATTGACGTATTGGCAGGGATATAGCATTCTCAAATGAACATATCAAATTTTTTATGGTCAAATCTTTTAAGACATTTCTGAAACATACTGCAAAAGATTACCATAATCAGTCAGTTAACCCCCCTGTAGTTAGGGCCTCAACTATAATTTTCAAATCTATGCAGGATATTAGGAAAATGCAGGATAAAGCCAAAAAAGATCCTACAGGAGGCCATTTTGACTATGGAAGACAGGGTACATCTACCACTCACATCCTTTCAAAAATTCTTAAGGAGATGGAAGAATGCTATCATGTATTCCTAACACCCACAGGGTTTGGTTCTGTCTTTTTGGCAATTTTCAGTGTGGTACGGCCTGGTGATGAAATAATTGTAGCTGACCCAACTTACTCACCAACAAGGTTATTAACACAAGATTATTTAAAAGAGTTTGATATCAAAACAACCTTTTATAATCCTCATGATCTAAAAACTTTAGAAAGATGCATAACAAAAAAAACAAAGTTAATATTTGTTGAAAACCCAGGTAGTAATTCCTTCGACTTTCAAGACTTAGGTAAAATAGTATCAATTGCCAAAAAAAATAAAATTTTAACAGCTATAGATAATACTTGGGGAACCCCATATTTTTTAAAACCTATCAAGCTAGGTTTTGATATGTCAATTGTATCAGCCACAAAATATTATTCGGGACACTCAGATGTAATGGGAGGAAGTCTTGCTGTTAATAAAAAAGTTTTTAAAGATGTTGATAAAGCAAATAAGATTACAGGCCTAAGACTAGGACCTGATGATGCTTATTTGATAACAAGAGGATTACGAACACTGGATGTTCGTTTAGATAAACACGAAAAGAGCTCAAAAGAAGTGGCAAATTTTTTATCTAAATATAAAAATATAAAACTTTTATACCCACACAAGAAAGATTCATTCAATTTTAGAATGTGGAAGAAATATTATTCAGGTGCATCGGGATTAATGGGTCTTAAAATTAAATCAAAAAATAAAAACTCAGTAATTAAATTTGTTAACTCTCTAAAATTATTTGGTTACGGTTATAGTTGGGGTGGATTTGAGAGCTTAGCTTTATACCAAGATAAGCGTGAGCAAGGTAATAGACAGTATTTAAAACTAGGAAATGACGAACATTTAGTAAGACTTCACATTGGTTTAGAGGATCCAAAAGATCTAATTAATGATTTAAAAAGATCTCTTAAGCTCATAAAATGAGTTCTGAAAGATTTATAAAAAATAAAACAGCTTTAATAACTTTAATCGCAGCTTGCGTTGTTGTTTGTATTTCACTTGGAGTTAGGCAAACGTTTGGTCTATTTTTTATGGATTTTGAAAAAGAGCTAGATATCACAATCACCCAATCTGGTTTAGCTATCGGTATTCAAATGTTGGTGTGGGGATTAACGGGACCTATATTTGGAGCAATTGCGGATAAATATGGTGGGCATCAGGCAATCTGTCTAGCTTTTATTTTTTATATACTGGGAATTTATTTCTTATACTCAGGACCAAATACTGGAATTTTTTTTCAACTAGATTTAGGGATTTTAGTTGGAATAGGATTGGGTGGTACGGCAATAAGTATTCCTATGGCCATAGTGGGTAAACACTTTCCATTATCAAATAGAACTATAGCAATGAGCATTGTAACAGCCGTAGGATCATTTGGATATTTTATATCTCCACTTTACACAAGCTACTCTTTAATTAAAAATGGATGGGCAGATACATTGTCTGTATTTATGGTTTTTCTATTTATTGGACTTATTGTAGCGTTTTTTGTGAGATCTCCTTTTACATCTCAATCCATTGAAAAACTTAATGATCAAAGTATTTTTGATGCTTTAAAAGAGGCCTTTAAAAACAAAAGCTTCATACTTCTCTCATCTGGTTTCTTTGTTTGTGGTTTTCACATAACATTAGTCGGTGCTCATGTTCCA
>Ga0307986_10001496_pt1 | contig 16946 bp, 17 predicted proteins | sample EllFjometageno82_FD_203170 | JGI IMG/M metagenome (GOLD analysis project Ga0307986, IMG submission 203170) | Marine microbial communities from Ellis Fjord, Antarctic Ocean - #82 | ecosystem: Environmental > Aquatic > Marine > Unclassified | place: Southern Ocean | collected 2014-10-09
TCTTGAATTTTTTCTGCAAGATCTACTTTGGTGGTTATTATTTTTTCTGGCGTGTCGATGGCAACTTTTTCAATGTCCATTCCACCTTCTGTGCTACTAATAAAGGCGATTTTCGAGCTATCTCTGTCCACTAAACACGAGAGGTAAAATTCTTTTTCTATATCTGAAGCTTCTTCTATGTAGAGTCTTTTTACTTTTTTTCCCTCTGGTCCAGTTTGGTGTGTAACTAAAGTTTTACCAAATAAATTTTTTGCTTCATTTTCAATTTCACTAATATTTTTAATTAATTTTACGCCTCCAGCCTTACCTCTTCCACCAGCATGAATTTGAGCTTTCAAAACGTAGTTTGTTGAATTTAGTTTCGTTATTTCTTTTTTTATTTCTTCCAATTTATAGATTACGACACCATTAGAGACTGGTGCTCCATATTTTTTTAATAATTGTTTAGCCTGATGTTCGTGAATGTTCATTGTTAATTTAGCTTTATATAGAACTTTTATTTAGTTTGCATTAACTAAATTTTTACCTTTATAAAGATTTAAATTATGTTAATTTTTTTTATTATTCTAAAATGAAATTCTTAAAAAATCATAAAAATAAATTTTTTTTTATCAACTATAAGTATTTTGTATTTTTACTTTTTTTTATTTATCTTTTAACAGGTCTTCACATATACAAAGACTATGGAATTTCTATAGATGAGCCTTTTCAGCGGACTTCTGGTAATTACTGGTATATTTGGATTTTAGAAAACTTTTTTCAAAATTCAGAAGATTTATTATTTTTAAAGGATTCGTTTAAAGGAATGTCCTGGTCAAGTACTTTCAGTAAAGGAATTTTTTTAGAATATGGGCCTTTTTTTGATTTACTTTCAGCATTTATTGAAAGTAAATTTAATATTAAAGATTCTCAATCTAGCTTTCATTTAAAACATCTGCTTAATTTTTTAACTTTTTTTTGCTCAAGTATAGTATTTTATAAACTTCTTAAAATTAGATTTAAAAATATTTACCTTCCCTTAATAGGAGCTATTTTTTTCATTACATCTCCTAGAATATTTGCAGAATCTTTTTATAACTGCAAAGACATTATTTTTATGTCATTTTCTGTATTTTCTTTATTTTTTTGTTTAAAATTTTTAAAAAAAAAAAAAATAAAACATCTTCTTTTATTTTCTTTATTTGCTGCTATAGCGACAGATATTAGGATTATGGGAATTTTTTTAATATTTTTATTTATACTTTTTTTTATCTTAGAATGCTTTGAAAATAAAAGTTTTTTAAAGAAGAATATATTTTATTTATTGGCAGTAACTTTGTCTTATATATTTTTAACTTACTGTTTTTGGCCTTTCTTATGGACTGACCCGTTCAATAATATTATTTTTGCGTTTAAGTCCTTTAAAAATTTTATTTGGGATGGATCTGTTTTTTATTTAGGTAATTACATAAAAGGTGAATCATTGCCTTGGCATTATGTGCCTGTTTGGATTTTTGTCACCTCACCAATAATTTATATATTATTTTTTTTAGTTGGATTTATAAAATACTTAAAAGATTTTTTTGAAAATTTTCTTAACCTCGATGTGGCTGGTAAAAATAAAATGTGGAAAAATAATAATCAAAAAATAGATTTTTTTATTTTTTTATTTTTTATTGGCCCTTTATTTTCAATAATCATTTTTAATTCAACTATTTACGGTGGTTGGAGGCATCTTTACTTTATTTACCCTGCTATGATTTATATTCTAATTTATGGTTTAAATTATTTATTAAATAAAAAATTAATTTTTTTTTCAGAAAAAACTATTTATATAATTGTTGTTTTTTCAATTATTTTTAATATTCAAAATATTTTAAAATTACACCCATTTCAAAATATATATTTCAATGCTGTTGTTGAACAAAAAGCCAATAAACTTTTTGATATTGATTATTGGGGACTGGCAAATGCACATTCTCTAAATCAAATTCTAGATATGTATAAGGAGAGTGATGAGATAAATTTAAGAACATCCAGTTTCACTAATCTAGGATATAGCAAAAAAATCATGAAACGTGATGATTTGAATAAATTAAAACTTCAAGGGACTGTTGATAACAATCAGGAATTTATTTTTACAAATTATGTATATGACAGAAACCCTAAGTACACAAAAAAATATTTTATCCCGCCAAATTACAATAAAATTTTTACATTAAAAAAGGGAAATATTATTATTAATGAAATATATAAAAAAAGTGATAAATTAAAAAAATGAGATTATTTTTTTATAAATCAGTATTTATTTTTATATCAATTTTCATACTTTATAAGGTGACTATTGGACAGTTAATTAAAGACTATGAAAATAGAATTGACCAAACGATATCTAAAGAGAACATTAATAAATTTGAGTCAAAATTAAGAAGTGAAATTAAGAAATCAATTCAAAAAGATAGGATATTAAATGAAGAAGACGCTCGATTAATAGGTCAATTTTTAAAGAAAATTAAAATAGAAATTAATAATAGTCAGTAACGTTTATTTTTGTTTGTAAAATCTGTCTTCCCATTTAGTAAATGGAAATTTAAATTTTTTTAAAAGTATAAAATTATTTTTTAGCAAATATTGGTGGACCTTCTTCGGATTGTAGTCAATAAATATTTTATCATTATGAAACTCAATAAGTATATTTTTTATTTTTTTAATTTTATCTCCCATCCCTTTTAAAACTTCGAGTTCGTGTCCTTCTGTGTCTATCTTTATTAAATCAACATTTGTTATATTTTCTTTTGATAACAAAGTGCTCATTTTAATGGTCTTAATTATTAATTTTTCTTTAATCATTCCGTGGGGTGTTGTATTAAAAATTTTTGATTTTATCTTTAAATAATTATTATTGTAATTAAATTTCGTAAGTGAAGAAGTAAGGTCGTGATAATTAATGTATAGATTTCTGTTTACATTTTTATCAGATATGGCGTGATTTAAAATAAGAATTTTTTTATTATTTTTATATTTTAATTTAATTTTTTTGAAAATTTCTTTTTGAGGTTCTATCATTATTATCTTTGACTTTTTAAAATACTTTAAAATTAAATCTGAATACGTACCGAGATGTGATCCCACATCAATAAAATAATTTATAGAAAAATTTTTTCTTAAAATAAAATTGATTATTCTTTGTTGGTGGTAATAATGATCAATTATATCAAAGATATATAGTGCAATTTTTTTTAACATTATTTGATAGTCTGATTAAGTAGATTAAACTTTTATATTTAACTTCTTTATAAATAAATTTTAAACTTTATGAAAGTAAAAAAACCAATTACACTATTGGCTTATATGAATAAATATATTTTCCTCATTCCAGTCTTTAACGACTGGAAATCATTAAATAAACTCCTAAAAAAAATAGATGAAAATATTTCAATGATCAAGGGAAATTTTAAAGCTATTTTAATAAATGACTGCTCAACTTCTGAATCAAAATTCAATATTTCAAAGCTAAAAAAAATTAAAAAAGTACATGTTTTTAATCTTAAAAAAAACTCCGGTAGTCAAAAATCTATATCAATAGGATTAAGGTATTTAAAAAGACAGAAAGCAAAGTCCATAATAACCATAATTGATTCTGACGGTGAAGACGATCCAAGTAAGATAAAAAACTTAATTGAATTGGCGATTAAAAACCCAAAACACATAATTACAGCAAATAGATTGCAAAGGAATGAGAGTTATTTTTTAAGGTTTCTTAATATTATTAGACTTTATGTTACTTATTTAATTACTGGAAGATATATAGATTTTGGAAACTATACTTCTTTTCAATCTACAAATTTAAAAAATTTATTGTCTAATTCAAATTCCTGGCTGGCTCATCCTGCGGCTGTATTAAAAAATTGTAAAAATATAAAGCCTTATTATATTAAAAAAAAGAAAAGATATTTTGGTAAATCTCATGTAGGTTTTAAATTTTTAATCAATCACTCAATAAATATTATTTTAGTTTTTAAAACAGAAATTTTTACTAGATTGATTATAATTTATTTTCTATCATTAATTTTCTTTTCTAATGTTTTTTTAATCACTTTTATTATGGTGTTTATCTTAACTATATTAACATTCATTTATAGAAAAATTAATTACGATTTCTCTAGAAGCACAAATATGATCAGTAGCATAAGAAAATATTGATTTTATATCTTGCAGTCTGTTAAATTAATTAATGTTAAAATTTCATTTATTTTAGTTGATTTAATACAAGATTTCTCTTCAAAGAAATCAAAAACATATTTTTTTTCGTTCTTACCAACTACATAAATATTTTCAATATCTCTTTTTTTAATTTGTTCTAAAAAAAACTTTTTGTAATACACAAAATATTTATTATCTCTGTTTGGTACGCTAAATATGTCATAAAATCTATTTGGAGAAACTTCTATATCATTTGTTACGCTTGCTAAAAATTGATAATCAGTGATTAAGATCTTCTTTTTATTATCTTTGTTTAGAATTTTTTTTACTTCAATCAAAAAATTAATTTCTTTTTGAGGATTTGTTGGATATCTTGGAGTAATCCAATTCAAACCATTTAAACTCAAATCTATTTGTTTTGCATTTTTGGATAAATTTAAATCAACATTCTGCAACTCCATAAATTTTCTCTCAACATTATATCTAACATGATACTTGGTTGTAGCAATGATGAGTGTTAATAAAATAATATGCAAAAAATAATTTTTGTATTTATATTTCTTTATATAACAATGTGAAATTCCTAGAAAAAATGGTATTAAAAAAAAAATTAAAATTTGATTTTTTGTCATTAATTGCGAGTAAATAAAGACTAAGGATGATAAAATAATTATCCCTAAAACAAAAATATCTTTTTGTACAATAATATTTTTCTTTTTTTTAAATAAACAAAATATAATAACTAGCAGAGGTATTAAAGATATATATAAAAACTTAAACTGATTAATTATATTGTTAAAATTAAAATCCATATTAGATACTCTATTTTCTCCTATTGTCATCGGGTAAAGTAAATACTGTATTGCAAAGTTTTTAAGTGAAATTTCATTTAATAGAAAAAAAATAAATATAATTGTAATTGGAATAAAACCTCCTAAAAAATAAAATAGCATCGATTTAATTAAATTTTCTTTCTTAGGGAAAATATAAAGATAAGTTGCTAAAATTATAATCACAACAAGCGCCATGTAAGAAGAAGGTATTTGTTTAGAAAAGAATGACAATACCAATAGCAATGATGAGCATGCCCAGTAAACATATTTGTTATAAATTATAGCTAAGATAAAAAAGCAAACTGAAGCAAGGCAAAAAATTACAGCATGATGATCTACAAAAGGTGTGCTAATAGATGTGTAGGCCAAAATAGAAACCCCTAGTGAGTATATAAAAGAAAAAATTTGATCTAGTCCAATTTTAATAAAAAAATAAAAACAAATTATACTTATGAAGCTATTTAAAATAGCTGCATGTATAACGTAGCTAGACCATTTAACTCCAAAAATATAAAACACGAATGACTGCATATAATCCAGTAATGGACCAGAAATTAACCAGTAATCTTTAAAAGGGTGGTTGCCATTTAGTACGTGAAAGCCGGCGTCATAATGAAAAAAGCTATCAATAGAAAAACCTCCTCTGCCTCCAGAGTAAAATACAAAAGCAAATGAATTCAAAATCAGTAAAAAATAATAGATGTTTTTTTTATTAATAATGTTTTTAGTCAATTTATTATTTCAATTGAGAATCTATCTTTATAGCTGCATCAAAAAGTTCTTTAACAGCTGTAATCGATTTTTCAAAATTTGCTTTTTCCTCGTTGTCTAGTTTTATTTCTACAACTTTCTCAACACCATTTTTACCTATGATAACTGGTACTCCAGCATAAAGATTTTCTACACCGTATTCACCACTTAAAAAAACTGCACATGGTAGTTGTTTTTTTAGATCCTTGAGGTAACTTTCTGCCATTTCTACTCCAGATGCTGCAGGCGCATAAAACGCAGAGCCTTTTTCTAAGTATTTTACAATTTCTGCGCCACCTTTTTTCGTTCTGTCAACTATTTGATCTAGTCTTTCCTTTGAAATCCTACCTTCGGTGATTAAGCTTGTAAGTGGTTTACCTTCTATTTCTGTGTGGTTAATCATTGCAACCATACTGTCTCCATGGCCACCAAGTACTAGTGATTTAATTTTTTTAACTGGAATATTAAACTCTTGAGACAAAAAATATATAAACCTTGATGAATCTAATATCCCGGCCATTCCAATAACTTTATTTTTTGGTAAACCAGAATATTTTTGAAGAGCCATCACTATAACGTCTAGAGGATTTGTAATACATATCACAAATGCGTTAGGAGAAGTTTTTTTAATTCCCTCAGCAACTTGCTTTATTATTTTTAAATTAATTCCTAATAAGTCATCTCTAGTCATGCCAGGTTTTCTGGGTACTCCTGCTGTTATTATAATAACATCAGAATTTTTTGTATCTTCATAATTGTTTGTACCAGATATCTTTACATTAATTCCATCCACGGGGGATGATTGTGCTATATCTAATGCCTTTCCTTTTGCCATACCTTCAGCAACATCAAATAAAACTATTTCTCCTAGCTGCTTTAAAGCTATTAAATGTGCCAAAGTTCCGCCTATTTGTCCTGCTCCGATTAAAGTTATTTTTTTCATATTTTCCTTTATTATTTCATTGTTGGCATTACGAACTCAGGATTTGATCTTGATCCTGAGGGCCATTTTGCAGTTACTGTTTTTAGTTTTGTATAAAACCTTACTCCTTCTGGTCCATGCATGTGCTGGTCACCGAACAAAGACCTTTTCCATCCACCGAAGCTATGAAATGCCATTGGCACTGGAATTGGTATGTTTATTCCTACCATTCCTATTTTTGCCTTACTTGAAAAGGTTCGACCTGAATTCCCGTCTCTAGTAAAAATACTTGCACCGTTTCCAAATTCGTGATCGTTAACTAAATTTAGTGCTTCGGAAAAATCTTTGGCTCTCACAACTGATAAAACTGGACCAAAAATCTCTTCTTTATAAATTTGCATGTTTTTTTTTACATGATCAAACAAACAGCCACCCATGTAATATCCTTTTTCATATCCTTGAAGCTTAAGGTTTCTTCCGTCTACTAATAATTTTGCGCCTTCTTTTTCTCCAATATCAACGTAGTTTTTAACTTTCTCTAGATGTTCTTTAGTAACTAGCGGCCCCATTTCTGATTTTTTATCTAAACCAGGGCCTACTTTCAGAGACTCTACTTTTTTTGATAATTTTTTTACTAATTCGTCGCCTATATTTCCTACTGCAACTGCAACTGATTGAGCCATGCACCTTTCGCCTGCTGAACCATATGCTGCTCCCATCAATCCGTTCACTGCTTGGTCTAAATCACAGTCCGGCATAACTACACAATGATTTTTAGCTCCTCCTAGTGCTTGAACTCTTTTTTCATTTTTTGCACAATTCTCATAAATATATTTAGCAACTGGTGTTGACCCAACAAAACTCATCGCAACGACATCTTTGTTTTTTATTAATGCATCTACTGCTTCTTTGTCTCCATTAACAACGTTGAAAACTCCTTCTGGTAAACCGGCATCAAAAAGCAATTCTGCCAATCTTATTGAGCATGAAGGGTCTTTTTCTGATGGTTTTAAAATAAAAGTATTTCCACATGCTATTGCCATTGGAAACATCCACATAGGAACCATTGCTGGAAAATTAAATGGAGTAATGCCAGCGCAAACTCCTAATGGCTGTCTAACAGACCAACTATCAACATTTGTTCCAACATTTTCAGTAAATTCACCTTTTAAAACTTGAGGTATTCCACAAGCATACTCAACGACTTCAAGACCTCTAGTAAGTGAACCTTTAGCATCATCATAAACTTTACCGTGCTCTAAAACTATAAGTTTTGTCAATTCGTCAGTATTTTTTTCAATTAATTCTTTGAATTTAAACATCACTCTAGCTCTTTGAAGAGGAGGTCTATTTGACCAGGACTCAAATGCTTTTTTTGCACTTTCCACTGCTTGATTAACCTCTAACGTAGATGCAAGCTTGACTTCGGCACTTTGTTCTCCAGTAGCGGGATTATATATTTTGCTTGTTCTTTTAGAGTTACCTAAGAATTTTTTACCATTTATAAAGTGCTCAATTAATTTCATATTTTATTGATTAAATAAGCTTTTAACTTGTTGCAAGCATTTTTTTAATTGATCCAATTGCTTTTGCTGGATTTAGTCCTTTTGGACAAGAATTGGTACAATTCATAATAGTATGACATCTATAAAGTTTTAATTCATCTGCTACTTTTTTTAATCTTTCTTTTTTTTCTGCATCTCTACTATCGTTGATCCATCTATATGCTTGTAACAAAACAGCTGGTCCTAAATACTTTTCACCATTCCACCAGTAACTTGGGCAAGAAGTAGAGCAACAAGCACACAGGATGCACTCGTAGTAACCATCTAACTTAGATCTATCTTTTTGTGACTGAACTAATTCTGATTTTTCCTCGCCGGTTTGAATTGTTTTTAGCCATGGTTGAATAGATTCATATTGCTTATAAAGAGTGCTAAGATCGCCAATCAAATCTTTTATTACCTTGAGATGTGGAAGAGGATAAATATTTAAATCTCCTTTAATATCTGTATGTGATTTAATACAAGATAAAGTATTAACGCCATCAACATTCATTGCACACGAACCACAAACGCCATGAGCACAAGATCTTCTAAAAGTTAATGAAGGATCTATTTCATTTTTGATCTTAAATAAAACATCTAAAACTTTAGGACCGCAATTATCCATATCAACTTCAAATGTATCAACTCTAGGATTTTTTCCATTAGATGGATCCCATCTATAGATATTTACTTTTTTTAAATTTTCAGAGTTTGTTTTATCTTTATAATATTCACCTAAAACAATTTTAGAGTTTTGAGGCAAATTAAATTGAACCATTTAATATACTCTTTCCTTGGGTGGAAAATACTGAACATCATTAGTTAATGTTTTTGCATGCACATCTCTATATTTTACTTTGACTTCTTTTCCGTCTTGCCATGCCATTGTGTGTTTCATAAAGTTTTTATCATCACGTTTAGCAAAATCTTCTCTTGCATGAGCTCCTCTACTCTCTTTTCTGTGATACGCAGAATCCATTGTTGTTAAAGCCTGTCTTATTAAATTATCAAATTCAAGTGTTTCTACAAGTTCTGTATTAAATAGCATGGATTTATCTTTTACTGATATATCTTTCATCCCTTCAAGTGGTTCTCTAATTGTTTCAACGCCCTCTTTTAAAGTTTTTTCAGTTCTAAATACAGCACATTTTGATTGCATTGTTTTTTGCATTGAGAGTCTTAGTTCGGCAGCTTTTGTATCTCCATTTGCGTTACGTATTTTATCAAATCTGTCTAGACATTTGTCTGTTTCGCTTTGTGAAACTTCTTCGTGAGGCATACCTGGTTTGATAAGTTCTGAAGCTCTTTTAGCTGCAGCCCTTCCAAACACTACTAGGTCGATTAATGAGTTTGATCCTAATCTATTTGCGCCATGGACAGAGACACAAGCTGCCTCACCTATTGCCATCAATCCTGGTACTATTTTTTCAGAACCATTAAGAGTTAGGACTTCTGCTTTATAATTTGTGGGTATTCCTCCCATGTTATAGTGAACTGTAGGCACAACTGGTATTGGCTGTTTACTTACATCTATATTGGCAAAAGTTTTGGCTGCATCAGATATACCAGGAAGTCTTTCTTCTATAACTTTAGAGTCAAGATGATCTAAATGTAAATATATATGATCTTTGTCTTTTCCTGCACCACGCCCTTCATTTATTTCAATCTCCATTGATCTACTTACGACATCTCTTGAAGCTAAATCTTTAGCGTTAGGTGCATATCTTTCCATAAATCTTTCACCTTCACTATTTACAAGAAATCCACCTTCGCCTCTTACTCCTTCTGTAATTAAAGTTCCAACACCATAAATTCCTGTGGGGTGAAATTGAACAAATTCCATATCTTGTAGTGGTAGTCCAGCTCTTAACGCCATAGCATTTCCATCTCCTGTACAAGTATGAGCTGAGGTAGCTGTCTGATATACTTTTCCATATCCTCCAGTAGCAATAATTGTAATATGTGATCTGAATCTATGAATAGTTCCGTCTAGTAAATTCCAAGCTATGATACCTTTACATTCTCCATTCTTCATTATTAGATCTAGTGCAAAATATTCAATGAAAAATTCTGTATTATGTTTTAATGCCTGTCCATAAAGTGTGTGAAGAATTGCATGTCCTGTTCGATCAGCAGCAGCACATGTTCTTTGCACGGTTCCATTTCCATAGTTTTTTGTCATTCCTCCAAATGGTCTTTGGTAAATTTTTCCATCATCTGTTCGACTAAAAGGAACTCCGTATCTTTCAAGTTCAACAACTGCTCTTGGTGCCTCTTTACACAAATACTCGATCGCATCTTGATCTCCTAGCCAATCAGAACCTTTAACGGTGTCATACATGTGCCATCTCCAGTCATCCTCTCCCATGTTTCCTAAGGCAGCGGATATACCTCCTTGTGCAGCTGATGTATGACTACGTGTAGGAAAAACTTTAGAGACGCAGGCTGTTTTAAGACCTGCCTCAGCAAGTCCTACGGCAGCTCTTAGCCCAGATCCACCAGCGCCAAGAACAACTACATCATATTCGTGATCTGTAATTTTATATGAACTCATAAATTTAATTTAAATATACTTATAATTGTTATTAATGGCATTATTATAGCAAATATAATCATAGCTTTATTTGCGACATTTTTGATTTTTTCTACATGTATATAGTCTTCAAAAATCTCACTTATCGTTAAAGAAGAAAAAAGGAAGGCAAATATTACAAATAAGGGAAATAATGTCTTTGAAGGTTGTTTGGAAAAGAAAACAACTACCTCTTCATAATCTGCGTCATAAATTGACACTAAACTGAGTATAAACCAGGCCATTAAAGGGATAAAAATCGCCGAACTATATTTTAAAAATAACCACTTTATTGTTGATTTATTCATATTAAATAATTTGTTTGCCTAAATAAAAGATTAATACAGTCATTATAAAAGATCCTATGATTACAATCACGCCAGTAATTTTTGAAACTTTAAGATCAAATCCATAACCTAAGTCCCAAGCCAAATGTCTAATTTCATTTAAAATATGAAAACTAAAAGTCCAGCATAAAGCTATAATCATAAACTTTCCTAAAAACGAATGTAAAAATAACTTTGTAAATTCATAGTTAGTCTCGCCAAAGACTAAAGAAATACACCACAAACAGATCAAAGTAATAGCTAAAATATTTACAACTCCTACAATTCTGTGTGTGATTGAAAGCAAAGACGATATTTGCCATTTATAAATTTGGAGATGTGGCGTCAAAGGATTATTATTTTCTTGCATAACTTTTTAATTAATCAATTTTTTTACCAAAATTTCTGCAATTTGCACTGTATTTAAAGCAGCTCCTTTAAGTAAATTATCGGAAACAACCCATATGTTGATAGCTTTTTTATTTGAGTTATCTTTTCTAATTCTTGAGATATAAGTTGTGTAATCACCTTCTGCCTCAATCGGAGTAATATACCCGCCGTCTTCACGTTTATCAACTACTTTACACCCAGGTGTATTATTTAAAATTTTATTAATTTTTTCAAAATCGTACAAATTATCAAATTCAATATTTACAGACTCTGCGTGTGAAGTTTTAACTGGCACCCTTACACAGGTTGCTGTCAAATTTATATTAGGATCTAATATTTTTTTAGTTTCATTGGACATTTTCAGTTCTTCTTTAGTATATCCATCGGCTCCAAAAACATCAATATGAGGAATGAGATTGAAAGCTATTTGTTTCGTAAAATTTTTTGATTCTACTTTTTTATCATTGAGAAATTCTTTTGTTTGGCTAAATAATTCATCCATTGATTCTTTTCCTGCTCCAGACACCGCTTGATAAGTTGAAACGACTATTCTATTAATTTTATACTCATCGTGTAATGGTTTTAAAGCCAAAACTAATTGCATTGTAGAACAATTGGGGTTTGAAATTATATTTTTGTGTGAATCTAAAGCTTCAGGATTGACTTCTGCAATTACTAGCGGAACACTATCATCCATTCTAAAATAACTAGAATTATCAATAACAATAGTTTTTTTTGACGCTCTCTTTGCCCAGACTTTAGCTATTTGACTTCCGGCTGCAAAAAAAGTAATTTCTGCTTTAGAGAAGTCATAGTCTTCTAAATCTTCGATTATAATTTCTTTTCCTTTAAAAAATATTTTTTTTCCTTTACTGTTTTTAGAGGCTACAAGATAAAGATTATCAAAGTTAATATTGTATTTTTCTAAAATTTCTATTGTTTTTCTTCCAACATTTCCTGTTGCTCCAATTATAGCTAAATTCATAATGTGAGTTACTTTATTTTAATTTTGAAATAATTGCATCACCCATGACAGAAGTGGTAACTTCTTTTTTTCCAGATGACATTATATCTTTAGTTCTTAAACCATCGTTCAGCACTTTTTGTACTGCTAAATCTAGCAAATCAGCCTCTTTATCTAAGTCCAAAGAATATCTTAGTGCCATAGATAAACTTAAAATAGTAGCAATAGGATTAGCAATATTCTTACCGGCAATATCTGGTGCTGACCCATGAACTGGCTCATACATAGATCTAATTTTACCATTTTCATCCTTTGCACCAAGTGATGCGGAAGGCAATAATCCAAGTGACCCAGTTAACATAGCTGCTTCATCAGAAAGTATATCTCCAAAAAGATTATCTGTTAAAATAATGTCAAATTGTTTGGGATTTTTTAATAATTGCATTGCACAATTGTCAGCTAACATATGACTTAATTCTACACTCTTATATTCTTTATCTTTTAAAATTTGAACTTCTTCACGCCATAATACTCCGGCTTCCATAACATTAGATTTTTCGCAGGAAGTAACTTTATTTTTTCTTTTTTTCGCTAAATCAAAAGCTACTCTCGCAACTCTTTGAATTTCTTTTGTTGTGTAAGAATGAGTGTTAATTCCTCTTCTCTCATTATTTTCTATTGGTTCAATTCCTCTGGGCTCTCCAAAATAAATTCCACCCGTTAATTCTCTAACAATCATAATATCTAAACCAGAAATAATCTCTGGCTTAAGAGAAGAAGCATCTACCAATTGTTCAAAACAAATGGCAGGCCTAAGATTAGCAAATAACTTTAATTCTTTTCTTAATTTTAAAAGGGCTCTTTCCGGTCTTTTTGAAAATTCAAGATTATCATAATTTGGTCCTCCTACAGCCCCAAGGATAACGGCTTCACTTTCTAAGGCTTTAAAAAAAACTTCATCTGTAATAGGTTTCTTATGCTTGTCATAAGATGCTCCTCCAACTAAACCTTCGTCAATTTTAAAATCTAAAGATTTATTTTTATTAAACCATTCAATAATCTTTTTAACTTCATTAACAACTTCAGGTCCTATACCATCACCTGGAAGTAACAATAATTTTCTATTTTTGACTTTAATCATCTTTTAATATCCATGGTTTGCTATTTTTTATTTTGTTTTCAAAGTTTTCAATATCTAAATTTTTTTTTAATGACAATCCTATATCGTCCATGCCTTCGAGTAATCGTTTTTTCTTTGCAGGTTCTAAATCAAATTTAACTGATTTATTTCCATATAAAATTTCTTGTTTGTCTAAGTTTATTTCAACTTCTTCTTTTCTTTTTGAATATTCAGACAGCTCATTAACAATATCTTCATTTATTATAATTGGCAAAATACCATTATTAAAACAATTATTATAAAAAATATCTGCATAACTTGTGCTTATTACACATCTTATTCCAAAATCTAATAGTGCCCAAGGAGCATGCTCTCTAGAAGAACCACAGCCAAAATTTTTACCTGTTAAAAGAATTTTTGTTTCTGAATATGGTTTATTATTTAAAATAAATTCGTCTATTTTTTTTCCATTTTCATCATAGCGCATTTCATAAAATAAACTTTTACCTAATCCAGTTCTTTTAATAGTTTTAAGAAATTGCTTAGGAATTATCATATCTGTATCTATGTTCATGAGAGATAGATGTGCCGGTATACTTTTTAAATTTTTAAATTTTTCCATTTAATTTAAATCTCTTACATCTGCTAATCGACCGTGTATTGCAGCTGCTACAGCCATACCGGGACTAACAAGATGCGTTCTTCCGCCTCTACCTTGCCTTCCCTCAAAATTTCTATTTGAAGTTGAGGCGCATCGCTCTTTTGAAGATAATTTGTCATCATTCATTGCTAAACACATTGAACAACCTGGTTCTCGCCATTGAAATCCTGCTTCAGTAAAAATTTTATCTAACCCTTCATCTTCAGCTTGTTGTTTTACTAGTCCAGAACCTGGTACAACCATAGCAGTTACATCTTCAGCAACTTTTTTTCCTTGTAAAAGTTTTGCTGCTAATCTTAAATCTTCAATTCTTCCATTTGTGCAACTTCCAATAAATATAGTATCAACTTTTATGTCTGATATTTTCATATTTGGTTTAAGACCCATATACTCTAAAGATCTATACATTGCTGTCTTTCTCTCTTCGTCAACTTCTTTTTCTGGATCAGGTACTGTGCCTGTTATTGGAGAAACGTCCTGAGGAGATGTGCCCCATGTCACAAGTGGTTCAATATCTTTTCCTTCAATATTTATTTCTTTATCAAATTTACAGCCCTCATCAGAAAATAATGTTTTCCAATAAGCCAGTGCGCTGTCCCAATTTTTTTCTTTTGGTGACATAGGTCTCCCTTTAAAATATTCAAAAGTTTTTTGGTCTGGAGCTATTAATCCTGCTCTAGCACCACCTTCAATTGTCATGTTACAAATGGTCATTCTTTGTTCAACACTTAAATCTCTAATAACTTCACCAGCAAATTCTATAACATGTCCGGTTCCTCCAGCTGTTCCAATTGTTCCAATAATTTTTAATATTACATCTTTAGAAGTAACGCCAGCAGGTAATTTGCCATTTACATTTATTCTAAAATTTTTAGATTTTTTTTGAATTAATGTTTGTGTTGCTAAAACATGTTCAACCTCTGACGTGCCTATCCCAAACGCTAATGAACCAAAAGCTCCATGAGTTGCTGTATGACTGTCTCCACAAACTATGACTGTACCTGGTTGTGTAAATCCTTGTTCCGGACCTATTATGTGAACAATTCCTTGTCGCTTATCATTAACATCGAATAATTGAATACCAAATTCTTTACAATTGTTTCTAAGTGTATCGACTTGTATTTTAGACTCTTTGTCTTTAATGCCTTCTGATCTGTCTGTAGTTGGTACATTGTGATCAGGAACAGCTAGGGTCAACTCTGGTCTTCTTACTTTTCTTTTCTGGGTTCTTAGTCCTTCAAAAGCCTGTGGACTTGTTACTTCGTGAACCAAATGTCTATCTACATACAAAAGAGCGGTTCCATCAGGTTGCTGATGTACAAGGTGATCATCCCATATCTTATCGTATAGAGTTTTAGGCATTTGAGAATTTTTATTTTGTTTTTTTATTCTCTGCCTCTGTTTTTAAGAGAGCAGTATCTTTTTCAGTTTTGTTATCTAAAATAGCTTCTTTGACTTCTTGCGTTTTAACCGCAACGCTTATTCCTATTTTTTTTTTAATTTTTTCAGCTATTCTTGCAGATTTACCTTTTCTATCTCTTAAATAATAAAGTTTTGCTCTTCTGACCTTTCCAGATCTTATAACTTTTATCGAGTCAACAATGGGGCTGTATAAAGCAAATGATCTTTCCACGCCTTCGCCAAATGATATTTTTCTAACTGTAAAAGATGAATTAATATTTCTGTTTTTTTTAGCTACACAAACACCTTCAAAAAATTGAATACGTTCTCTTTTTCCTTCTACGATTTTAACTCCAACTTTGATTGTGTCTCCTGGAGAAAAGTCAGTTATTTTTTTGTTTGCGACAATTTTTTTAACAGCTTCGTTGTTTATATCTTCAATATTTTTCATTTTAATTTTTGTTTTTATATTTTTCCCAAAGATCTGGTCTCTGGCGACGTGTTATAGCCTCAGATTGAGATAAACGCCAGTCTTTAATTTTGGCATGATCACCTGATAATAGAACATCTGGTACACTTTTTTCTTCCCATTTTTGAGGTTTAGTGAACTGAGGGTATTCAAGCAAGCAATTTTCAAAACTTTCATCTTGAATCGAAAATTCATTTCCTAAAACACCTGGCAACAATCTTAAAATAGAATCTAGGAAAACATAAGAGGCAGTTTCTCCACCAGATAAAATGTAATCTCCCACACTAATTTGCTCTATATTTCTGCTGTTAAGCAGTCTTTCATCTACTCCTTCAAAGTGTCCACAAATAATATTTAAATTTGTTTCTTCACTTAAATTTTTTGCGATATTTTGATCAAACTTTTTACCTTTTGGAGACAAGTAAATATTTTTTTGATTTAATTTATAATTAATATTTTCATCCATAGACTTAGCTATTATATCTGGTCGCAGCAACATTCCATTACCGCCTCCAAATGGGGTGTCATCGACTGTTTTGTGTTTATCTATTGCAAAGTCTCTTATGTTTATTATTTGCATCTGCCAGATTTTTTTTTCTAAAGCTTTTTTGTATAACCCAGAACCTAACGGACCAGGAAATAATTCTGGATAGAGAGTAAACAGCTTTACTTTTAACACTTAAGTGCTCCTTTCGATCTTAGTCTTTTTTAGCTTCTGCTTTTGGTTCTTCTTTTTTAGCTTCTGCTTTTGGTTCTTCTTTTTTAGCTTCTGCTTTTGGTTCTTCTTTTTTAGCTTCTGCTTTTGGTTC